>CEUV01041048.1_pt1 | contig 15925 bp, 13 predicted proteins | sample 356401 | NCBI WGS metagenome assembly CEUV01 (sample SAMEA2622710, study PRJEB7988) | marine metagenome | isolation source: saline water (ENVO:00002010), including
CCCCCTTCGGGGGGATTGACTCATGTGTGAGTTCATTCTGGGGGGTGTGTGTCCCTTCAAATCACCGGCGAAGAGGATGTCCTCGATGCTCTGAAAAAAGGAGTTGAAATCAAACTGGTTTTGGTGGATAGAGAAGAGGATTGCTCGAAAATTATTGAGCTTTGTAATTCTATGGATATTAGAGTCGTTGAAGGGTCTTCTACCGACCTATGGAGAATGAGTGCAAACGGGCAACAGAAAGTCCTTGCATTGATTGAAAGAGAACCCCTAGGGACACTTGAAGAAGTCTTTGAAAGAGATGGGGCAATCTGGCTTTTTGATGGTGTCGAATACGCTCCAAACTTAGGGTTTGGAGTCAGAACTGCAGAGGTTAGTGGAGCCACTGCTGTAATCATCAACGTGAGCAAAACTCACGAAGAAAGGAGAACTATTCGAAGGGCATCTATGAGAGCGACGAGATTCATTCCGGTAGTTTATGCAACTACTGAAGAAATCCTAGCCGCATGCAATCGCAGAATCGTAGTTGCTGAAGATGTAGGAGGAAAAGCACCTTGGGAGACCGACTTGACTGGAAATGTTTTGCTAGTTGTCGGTGCAGAAAATGCAGGGGTTTCAAAGGAAGTCTTGGCCGCAGCTGACGAGATAGTCAGGCTGCCAATGCCTGGCTTCATTCCATCTTACAACCTACAAGTGGCAGTAAGTGCTCTCGCTATCGAAAGAATCAGGCAAAGCGAGTAATTGTTTGAATGCCAACTGTTGGGTAAAAACGCTGGGACAAAGTTATTGATATTCAACGAAACCCCTTACTCATGGAAGAGGATAATCTTCTATTCATTGGTGCAATCCTAAGTATTGCACTTGGAGGATTATCGCTTCGATTGGTGAGAAGAAACCAAACATTGGTTTGGAACGAAGCCATTGCAGCACATATCTTGTGTCTGATGTTCATTACAAAGGGCATCCAGAACGCCGCAACTGGATATTTCAATCAAGCAACTGGGTCGCAATGGCAGTTTTGGGTAGAATTGTCTTTTTCGATGGATTATGTCTTTTCATCTAGCGTCTTAGCCATTGCCCTACTCTATCCGGTTCCTATCCTGAGAAATATAAAGCAAGTAAAAATCGGATTGGGTTTAGCTGGCGGATTCGCATTATACAGACTAACTCTTGATATTGTGGGATTGAACTTCACTGTATTCGCACTTCCAGGTATGATTTACTATGCTGCAGCAATAATTTGGGGATCTATCTACTTCAAATTCAGATTAATTTCACCAGAGAAGAGAAATGATTCAACAAAAAATATCTCTCTTCTTGCTGGTTTATTCGCCACACTTGTATTGGGCCACATTTGGATGTGGTGGCCCGGATTACTACTTCAGTCTGAATATTTCTATTATTTCGACCTTGGAAATGGGAATTTCACATCTACACTCTGGGACTATATGTGGATGTCTGGCTATTCTATTGGAATCGCAGCGGGATTGGCAATGGTATGTACTGAAATTTATCAAGCAATAAATGGAGACTCTAGTAAACTATTGTACATTATTCTGCCCTATTTCATATTGGGAATAGTAGGATATTCAGTATACACTGCGTATGATGATACTGGATTTGTTCTGATAGAGAGGGACATAGATGTCTTGCAAATTTGGTCGATTTTTACTTCCCAACTACACTTTACTATTGCAAGACCAATTATTGCCATGTACATTTTATTGAAATTCGGTCTGTTTGATATTAATGAGGAAACTAAGCCAATGGCGAAGATGATGTCAATCATACTAATCGTTGTTGCAACATCTGCTATTCTTGAGTTAGTCCAGGCCGTGATACCAATCAATCAAATGATTTCCGCAGCATTGTTGGGAATCATCATCGCCTTTGGTATCGGGTGGGAGGAAAAATCGTTCAACAATTTAGTTTCAAATCAAGCGCACCTACGCAACTATATTGACAAAAAATGGTTCCCTGAAATCTCTATTCCTAGAAAATACATCAATAGAATAGATTTGGTATGTTTGGTTTATTGTTTGTTATGTCTACTGGTTTCATTTATTATTTGGGAAATGGACCTTCTATTCCAACTTGTCATAGAGAGGGGGGCACAAAATGACATCTGAAAATAATATCATCAAAGATTTGTTTTCGGGAGAAGGTTCACGAAAAGTTATGACAGTCTATTGGACATTTTTGATTGTAATGTTGATTTATCACGCAACCGTATTTTGGGTAATCATGCAAGATGACATTCAATCAAAAAATGACAAACCTACATTCTCCATTGCATTTGAAGAATTTTCTGACATCTCAACAGAATCAAGAACAATCAATGATGGAGAAGAATCTAATATTCAGTACACTGCTCAACAAGGAATGTTCGATTCACACAGTGGATTCGGTATGCTATACGTGAATATCTCTTACACTGAAACCTCAGGAGAGATTGCTGATCCGTGTGACACTGTCTCTGCAGACCTTGCACCCACTGGCGCTAATGCAGATTGGAATAACCCCAACAATGAGTTGAGTGGAATTAGTTCCGATTGTGAAACAATCTCGCTAGTACTGCATGTATTCCCCGAATATTCAGGTGATAATTACGACGTAATTGGAGGCAGTGAGCAAAACTGGATTAACTCGTGGACTGATTCATCCCACGGAGATGGAACTTTCAATTTGGAAGTGGAAGTAATTGTCAACGAACCGGTCACTTCTGGGATTCCAACTGTTTCGGATACTGATGAGGAAGTGACTGTTACATGGGAAGCTGTGTTCTTCGATGTATCGGTTGAAGAAATTTAATCGAAAGAGCACTAACAAGCGTTCATAAGGAAGTTATCAAACCAGCAATCGTGCGATTAGAGGACGGTGTAGGACTACACAATGCTGTTTCCTCTTCCAAAGTAATCCATATTTTTGGGGCTGGGTTAAACCCCGAAAAACCTGCTCACAAAGCAGTTCACGAATTGAGTGCAAGAGGCTGGGCAGTTGCTCCAATTCACCCTAGAGATGCTGGCTCAACCATCAATGGATTTCCAATTAGGCCTAGCCTAGACAAGGGAATCGCTCCAGAAATTGTAGTCCTATTTCTTGCGCCGGAAAGAGCCAGAGGCGTTGTTAGGAACCTGATTATCAATCAAGAACCTGAGAACTTCCCGTTGATTTGGTTTCAACACGGTGCAGAGGACGAAGATGCGATTTCCGCATTGGAAGAAATGGGTGCGGATTATGTCATTGATGATTGCATAGTTGTGAACAGCAATAATAACGATATACACTGCAAAGACTCAATTCTACCTCAAACATGGTGCCTACAAACTGCATCTGAAGACGGAGACGGTTGCTCTATCTGGACGGTGCATTCAAGCGATTCTGAAGCCGAATTGAGAATAAGTAGCGAGTTGGAATGGGTCGGCTCTATGGATGATTTATCTAAATCAGAGCACACAATTCCGAGATACATTAGGTCGCTCAAACAAAATAATGAATCCCTTCTAGAACTAGCAAACAGGTTAGCAAACTAGCCCGTATTTGCTGGATGGATGAATATGAAAACCGATGAGACAGAAGATTTGGCTTGGATTAAGTCAATTATGAAACAGGAGTTGGATTTACGTCCCCCTTCACTTGCTCGATTCGGCAAAAATAGCACCATTATTCGTAATGAATCGGGGAAACCTACAGGGCATTTGACGCTTAGCAATCGGTGGCAAGGGTATGAAATCAACAGCTTATTCGTAGACCCCGCACACAGAGGAGAAGGAATTTCTCATACATTGTTAAGAGAAATTAAACAGAACCGAGTCTTTTGCTACACACGAGATTCTAGATTGCAATCAGCATTAGTAAGGGCTGGATTTACAAGGGCTAAATTTCCAGGATTTGTTGCTGTAATGAATCTAATTCCTACAAGAGCCACAATGTTCGCTTGGATGCTTCTAACCTTGGATTTCAAGCGAATTTTCCATCAAATCAAGCATCTATCAAAATACAAACTGTACATGAAAATTAAAACTAAGTGACTGACTGAATTGGATACTACTACCTAACTTAATACAAGGCATTGTGACTTGGTAATTTTTCAATCAAAGTCGACTCATCAGCCAATCTTTCTCTACATTTTGGTGGGAATGGAGCAACGCCAGTTAGCACTTGGGAACACCAAAAAATTGTTCGAATCATGAATTCATTTATCCAATCAGTTAGATCACTGTTATTCGAAATAATGTCTTTGTAACCCTTCAAAGATGAAATCACTTCGCGTATCCATGGGTGTCCTTCAGCATCGAAAACACCTGACTCGTTTGCTCGTTTAGATGCCTTTTCAAGTAACTTCTCGGCTTCGTCAATCCAAATCAAATCTTTTGGATTTCCAGAGTTTGGACCAGTATCCACTCCCTGCAAAATGGTGGCAACCGCTTCTGCTATCCATATGTCTCCGTGATTTACTGCCCAACCCCAACCGTCTTTCTTGAGAGCTGCTTCCCTAAATGTTGAAATTGCATTTTCCCAATCATTTTGCAGAATATACTCAATACCATCATACCACATGAATCTTGCAGTCTCTAACAGCCTCTTTTGATAACATCCATTCAAATTCTGCTCTGCATAATATCTGACATAATCATCACCAAATGTGAGGGCGTATCCGAGATACAATTCACATTCAAACAGAGTGTTTTCTAGTAATTTGTGCACATTCATATGGAATCCGCCAAGGTGAGCCCACCACCTGCCATTATCAAGCCGGGGATGATCCTCGCACAATTCTCTCAATGATTTCAGTTCAGCAATCATACCATCGCATACAGCACGATTACTAAGGCTCTGATTTTCCCAAAGATCCCAGGTTCGATTTAATTTTTTCAATATATTAACAGCTTGCGAACGGGCTTTAGTCTGGGTTTTTTCAAAGGACTTAATGTCGAAATTTTTTCCAGGATTGTTGCCTACAATATCAAAATTTATTTCAAGACGGATAATCCCTACATCTTTATTGTTCCATTCAACAGTAGATACCGCAACAAAACCAACAGAATACTCGGATTCCCTGTGGGGATCAAAGTGTACCTTGCCACGTAGGCTTGCGTCATCTGAAAAATTAATTCCAGGGGGTAGCCTAACAAGAGTGGGATTTTGCATAAACCCAGATTTTCCTGCTAAATCTTCACTGAGTGAGAAATTTATTTCATCCCCGAGCTTGAACTTACCCAAATTGAATTCATGGCGAGTAATCTTGAGATCATTTCTGAGAGTACAACGATAGTGTTCACTATACAATTCAACATATGACCAATCTTTTGGGCAATCGTTACAACAGTGACATCTTCCTTTACGATATCGTTCGTAAGTGCTTTCCTTTGGGTCGTTATCGCATGACAGTTTGTTTTCCTTAGAATCGGATTTGTACTGTCCAACATCAATAATCTCAGACTCAATATCTGCCAGAGCATCTGGTCGCTTTAGGATCCTAACATCCTCCACAGTTGCTTCTCTACAATACCTATCATTGTCCTCAGGCACGTAAATTAGAGTATAATTATCATCAAGAAGGACTTGATATGGAACAAAAATATCCTCAGCCCAAGTTGTTTCGCGATAGTTTAGAGCAACAATTCTTCCAAGCTTCCAACCTTGTTCACCGAAGTTGCACATTACGGTTGCTCCTACTTTGAAACGATAATTTGCCATGTTTATACACCTCATACAGTGAAATCTGGTCCCCGCTCCCAGACTTGAACTGGGGACACCCTGGTGTCTGCTGAGACGTTTGGATTTTTCCAACTACAGCCAGGTGCTCTACCAACTGAGCTAAGCGAGGCAATGTCTGCGACCAGCCTCGTGTATATCAATACTTCAGAGTGAAATGGCAGCGAAAATAGGGTCGCGAAATGGGCTCGCGACTGAGGCTCGCGAGCATCACGGTTAATAGTGAAATGAACAGCCTTGTTTTTCTCGGAGGCGTAAGGGATGGGACCCAATGCAACACGCACAACTAGGCCGGCAGACCAATCGTTGAATGATATGGTTGCTTCACTCGCACAAGAGGCAATTGGAAAAGGCTCTACTGCATTGCTAGATGAAGACATGGGTGGCTTCGGAGTTCCAAATCCTCGTATATTGATCGTAGGCTGTGGAGGTTCAGGAAACAACACCCTAAATCGAATTACTCACCTTGGAGTTGAAGGAGCAGTTACGGTTGCAATTAATACCGATAAGCAGCACTTAGACCACACTCGCGCTCTGCAGAAATTATTGGTTGGCAGGCACATCACGAGAGGACTTGGAGCTGGAGGAGACCCAGGAACTGGTCGCAGGTGCGCTGAAGCGGGCCGTGAAATGATTCAGAAAATTGTAACTGGAGCAGACTTAGTTTTCATCGCTAGCGGCTTAGGCGGAGGTTCAGGAACAGGTATCTGTCCAATAGTTGCTGATGAAGCAAAAAGAGCGGGTGCACTTGTTGTCGGTATCGTGACCACTCCTTTCCATGTCGAGAGAAGGCAGAGAATGAACAGAGCTTTGGAAGGTTTGGAGAGTCTTCGTCAAGTTGCAGATGCTGTATTAGTCTTGGACAACAACAGATTACTCCATTTCGTTCCGAACCTACCTCTGGATGAGGCCTTCTCAATCATGGACCAACTGGTTGCAGAAATCGTAAAGGGAATTGTTGAGACAATCACTCTACCTTCTCTAATCAATCTAGACTTCGCAGATGTAAGAGCTATAATGAACAATGGTGGTGTTACTATGATGCTGTATGGTGAGAGTGACCGTGGACCTGAAGAAGTGGTTCACGAAGCTCTAAACCACCCATTGCTGGACGTCGATATTTCAGGTGCTACCGGTGTACTAATACATGTCACAGGTGGTAAATACATGACTCTTGAAAACGCATCTCAAGTTGTTGACTTGATGACTGCAAATGTTAGCGATGAAGCAAATGTCATCTGGGGTGCTAGACAAGACCCTGGATTTGGCGATACAATCAAAGTCATGGCAATTATCACTGGAGTCGGTGGTTCAGAGATGAGAAGTGCAAGAATGACTCCTGACAAACTTGGAGACATGTTGAAACTAACTCGGTCTAAATCTCAAAGCGGGAATTCGGTTGGATTCCAGCGTTTTGACTGATGCAAGATTATAGCAAGGTCCAAATCTATCCGGTGTTAAGGATACACTATGCGAGCACGCAGTGCGATGGCAATTTTGTTGGCCCTTTTGGTCAGTGTTCCAGTAGTTGGGGGTTCAACAACATCTGCTATGCAAGATGAAGAAGAAATCACCGACCCTTGTATGGAAGACCCTAAGCAACCTTGTGAGAATCAAACCGTTCTGTACCTATGGTCAAACGGGCAGTCTACCTTCTGGTCTCACTTTAATGCAACAGAAGACAACAATGCAGGTGACAACATGTATTCACAAGAGAAGAATCAAGGTGTAATCAACATCGATCAGAGATTCTCGATGAATCCTCAAATGAGCAAGAGATTGAACATGACCCTTGATGGAGAGGTTCGAATCGTTCTGAACATTTACCTTCAAGGTGACTGGACAAATAACGATAATCAGGGCCCTTGTACCAATGATTGCGAAGAGTTGAATGTCACATTATGGGCAGGAGCAACCAAAATCATCAGACAGCATGTCCCTCAAGTCTCATCAGGATGGAACCCAATCACAATAACTCACAGAATTACCGAGGAACAAGTATTGTGGGATGCATCTACTGCAAATCCTTCTATTCAACTTGAAATGAAAGTCAAAGGAGACAGGCAACAGACTTCACCTATAACTGTCAGTGGAGAAATTGCAAACTTCTCTCTGAAACTATCAGGAGATGGCAATACTCGTGTTGAATTACCTGTTGACCCATCATCTTGGGATGAAGCATTCCAAGCTGGTGAAGATGGTATGCCTAAGGCTGAAGAACAACCGGGATTCCTATTCATGGCTGCGGTTGCAACAATGACTCTTGCTGCTGTTTATCTACCAAGCAGAGAAGAAGAATCACAGGACAGAAGAAATTGAAGTGGAATCTAAGTCCGCTTCACTCTGGTCCCCAGTTGTTAGATTCTTGATACTACATCGAGAGTTTTCTAGGTCCTGAGGACCAACGATAACAACATTGGTGAAGCCATTCTTTGAAGCCCAATCCAGAGTCTTACCGATGTTCTTTCCTCTGAGGTCCAATTCGACAATGTGACCCAAGTCACGCAATTCTTTGACGATAGAGAGAACTGCATGTGCATCTATTTTGAAAGGCAGTACCAGCGTACTCGGCCTTGGAGTCTCACCAGGAACTACCTCGCTTCGACCTACTCTTTCAGCCTGAGCTTCAAGCGCAAGTAAGACACGGTCAAACCCAAGTCCAAATCCACATGAAGGGTCTAGGTCTTCTAAGCCGAATAAGTGCAATAGCCTGTATGATCCTCCTCCTAGAACCTGTCCTTCTCCCCCAAGTTCTGCAACATTGACTTCGAAGACCATGCCAGTGTAGTAATCCAATCCACGGGCAACGCACAAGTTGACCTTGAGCGAAGGCGGTGTTGGTGCGAGAGCGGTTAGCGCTGCTAACAATTCAGCCAACTCATCCAATGATTCGTGTGATACTTCCAATGCAGACAGGATTTCTCTAGCCGAATCAAGAGTTTCTGAACCTCCATCTAATTCTGAGAGTTTGCGCAAGTTTTCAAGTGCTGAAGGTGAAATTCCATTAGTGGCAAACAATTCTGATAATCCATCCCAATCTCCCTTGTCCAGTAGCCTCATTGCACTGGCTACTGGCGGTTCTGGTTCACCTTCTTCTGATAGACCCAGACCGGTTAGGATATCTCGCAATACACCTACGTGCCCAATTCGAACTTCATAATCAACTAGTCCGCAGGAATCCAACATATCGATTGCCAAAGAGACAACCTCGGCTTCTGCTAGTGGGCCACTTGCGCCAATTAACTCGACACCGTACTGGAAGAATTCGCGGTACCTGCCTTTCTTTGATTCTTCATATCGGAAACATTGTCCAAAGTAGGAAAGGCGTAGCGGTTTTGGAGAACTGCGCATTTCTTCACTGATCATTCGCATTACTGGTGCGGTTAACTCTGGGCGCAGTGTTAGAGCCCTGTCGGATTTGTCTTGGAAGGCATACAATTGCTTGACAACGCCAGGGCCTGATTTTGCTGTGAACAAATCTAGAGATTCAAAGATAGGAGTTTGGACTCTCTTGAAACCGTGTGATAGTGCCATAGATTCAAGCAAATTCTCGAATGCTAAGCGCCTATTCATCACCTTCGGGGTGAAGTCCCGAGTTCCACGTGGCCTCTGCACCATCGCCCCAAGGGGGAAGCATCCAGCATTTCACATAAGCGGCTAAAAATTTGCCAATAAGGGGGTATTGGAACCCACACAAAATACTCAGCTACAGATTATTCCTCTTCTGACAGCCTGTCAAGATCAGGAGCTTCAGGAATCCCTTCCGCCGGTTTGTCTAGTTTGGACATTTTCTGAACCAGTTCCCAATCTGGCTCATCAGGACCGTTGTTTGGTTTCAATGCATTGTCCATGGTTAATTCGATAACTTCTGTTTCCTTCTCCTCTATAATTGTTGGAGCGGTTTCTCGCTCGACTGGCTGGATGGGCACATCGATTCCTAATTTGTTCCATACTTCAGCAGATTGAGTCTCATCTAGGGATTTGCCTGCCCTTTCTTGCTTCTCTTTCTGCTTCATTTCAAACTCTCGTCTTGCAGTTTCTTCCGCTTCTACTTGGGCTTCAATACCAGCCCACATCTCTGCTTCTTCTGCTTCGATTTCCTTACGCCTAAGCACTTCCAAAGCAAATTTACTGGGCATGTCGAATCTCTTCCAAAACCATCTAACTATTGGAATTAGAATAAGAGCAATCGCTAAGCCTATTCCTATCATTTGGAATAGGCCAGGTGCCATGATTTCACCCCACAATATGTCTCAGTCTCAGTGAACTTCCCTGCTCATTAGGTGTTCCCAACCTGGAGGGTATTCGCCCAATTCGACAACAAGTTCGTCAGAGCCACCAGGTAGCATCGAAATATCGACTTCTGCACCGTCTGGAATATTTCTGAAGAGAGGGCGTTCTACCAACTTGTGATTGAATGCAATGAATCCGACTGCCACGATTCCCCAGAACAGCAGGATGATTGTGATTCCTGAAGGGTTGGTTGGGTCCCAAACATTCGGAGTATTGGCAATCATATCTCCAAAGTATGACAGAATCAGTACAGAGAACAAGAACGGGAATGCTAGGTACATCAGAAGGTCCCACCATCGCCCAATCCAGATGTCATTGTCACCAGTGTTGATGAAGTCATCACGGAACGCAGAAACGCCAACTCCAAGATAGCCTCCAAGTCCGGGTGCTGCTTCACCTGCTTCAACTTGAGAGCGCCACTTTTGGTAACCATATTTCCAAATCGTGAAGGCGATGAATAGACCGCTGAACATCAGTCCGTATCCCCAAATGTGGTCTTGAACTTCCAAGAATTGAGGGAAAGCAGTACCATCATCTGCCATAGTAATCCATAGCATCGCCGAAGGTAGACCGAAGATGAATATTGCAATCGAAGTTAGCAGAACAGATTTCTCACGCTCATAACCATGGTCTACGAAGTTTCTAACACACAATTCGACGGTTGAAATCATCGACGTAATCGCAGCGAAAGACAGCGCTAAGAAGAATCCTGACATCATTACCCATGCGCCTACTCCACCACCTGGAGCTTGTGCGAACACTTCTGGTAATGCTAGGAAAGTGATAGCCGATGAACCTCCTGTAACAGTATCCAAAGGATTTGCAGATACTGCGAAGATTGCAGAAAGTACTGTCAATCCAGCAATGATTGAAATCGAGTTATTAGCCAATCCCATTGTGAAAGCGTTCAGGGTCGTGTCCTCATCTTTTCTCATGTAAACAGAGTAAGTGATGACCATTCCCATACCTGCAGAACAAGACCATGCAGATTGAGATAAACCGTTGATCCATATCGCAGGGTCGCTCAATGAACTCCAGTTGACAGTAAACATGAACAAGAAACCATCCAATGTTCCATCAGCCATATCCATGTACAACGATAGACCTAGAGACATGAATAAGAGAACGAATAGTGAACACATCAGTATTACATTGACCTTTTCAATGGCTTTAGCTCCTTTCCAAATCGCCAACAATGTGATTGCAATAACCAAAAATTGGAAGAAAATAACCGAGCCTGAGGATTGTAAGAATTCATTCCATACCAATTGAGTGTCGACATTTTCACCAACCAAGCCATTGGTAATTCCGAGTTGGAAATATTTGAGACACCAACCTGCAACAACTGCGTAGTAAAATCCGATTGCAGTTGAAATCCAAGCAGTCCACAGACCCATCCACGCATATCCCTTACCAGCGAATATACGGAATGTCCCTATTGTTCCAGTACGACTTCGCTTACCAAGTGCGAATTCCGCAATAACCAGTGGGATAGACCAAACGAAAAGGAAGAATAGCCAAGGAATTAGGAATGTTCCACCATCATTAGCACCGACCATCCTAGGGAAACGCCAAATGTTTCCAGTTCCAATTGCGGCTCCAATTGCGGCGAAAATCAGCCCCATTCTGCCACTGAACTCGTCCGAGGATTGGCTCATGAAGAGCCCTCCATAATTTCTTCAGCTTCAATTAGAATTGATTCTGGAACAAGAACTGCGTCCATTTCATCTTGGTCATCCATCATCATCCGCAAACAAACGCCAAGACCGCCCCAAACAAATACAGCAATCGTCACGAATAGCATCAGTGAGCCGTAAATAGTGCCATATGGCGCTCTGTAGTCGATTTTTATCTCATGGTATTGAGAGTTTGGCGGATATTCAATCTTCTGAGTTCCTCCAAGTGTAGATACCATAGCTTTGTAGTGCAAAAATCCGGATTCGTCGTCTTCGATTGGAAGGTTGGCCACTACCTTGTACCCCTGTCCACTCTCATTCAGAAGTTCACAAGTCTCTCCCTTAGCAACGGAGAATCCTGACATTGACCAACTTTCTGTGTACCACTCTCTAGGGCCGTAATCGGACTGTTGTCTACTTGGTTTTACCATGCGGTACATCACGTGTGAATTACGCATTTCAAGGTCTATCGAGAATGAGTTATCCAGACACATTGCTACTGGGATAGTTCCTGATGCAGGAATGTTCAGTTGGCTTGGACTCTCAAGAATTTGGTTTCTAACAACATTCGCCATTGCCAAATCTGCTCTCTCTCTTGGGTTGTCAGCAATCTTTGCCATGTAGAAAGCGACTCCATTGTTTCTTACTGCAATGTGGTCTATGTCATCTTCATGTTGATGGAAAGCCGTTCCGATTTCCATAGTGTAACAATACGAGTCGTGAACGCCGTAATGCCAATCACAAAAATCACCAGTTGTTGGATACAAGTCAGAGGATTGCATGTTTGTGTAATCAGTCATCTCTGCCATCTGGTCTCCGTGGTAAACCAGCTGGTCATGGTCAACGGTTTGACAACCTGTACAATGACCCCATGGATACAATACCAGTTCAGAGTAGGAATGGTAAGTTAGAGTCGCTTTGTAATCGGACGCTCCATCGCCATCATCATCGTTCATTTCTGTCATATCTTGAATAAACTTGGTCTCAGGTTCTGAGTTGCCACCAGCCCAATCCTCGTCTGTTTTTCCATCATTATCGTCGTCTTCACCATCGACGTTATCCTCGTTGACCAATCCGTCTCCATCGTTATCCGTAGTGTCATACGGGCCTGTGTAAACATCGTTATTCGAGATACCTGCTCTTTCGTCCTCAGCAGGAGTGCATGTACCTGGGATAAGAGGGATCGTCGCTCCCAATGGCCATCCCCACTCGAATTGATAATTACGGTTTAAGTCCACGCCGTCGCAGTCCTCATCCACTTCTTCATTCTGGTCTGGAAGAGGTTCTGGTCCATTATTTCTCAAATTCTTTCTCCATCCACCACTCGGGCAAGATTCCCAAGCCGGTGCGGGACAAAATACCGTCTGGTCGTAGATGAATCCATCAGTATTCAGGAGCGGAATAAGGTAAATCTCACGGTTATTGATTAGGTTGGTTAACTCGACCTCGCTAAAGTCTTCATCGACTCCGAAGTCTCCAGGGTTGCATGGTTTTCCATCACCATTGCTGTCTTGGTACTTTTCTTCAAGAGCACGGCAATCCCCATCATCGTCTACGTGTCCGTCACCGTCTGCATCACCCCATGGGTCCTCATCAAACTGACCGTCTCCGTCGTTGTCTACCGGTCCGCCATCGTAGTAGTAAGCAACAGTCTCCAAGAACAACATTGGAGTTGTGTGGCTCATCCATTCTCTTGCGTGATGGTTACCAACAATCATTATGTCTGGACGGTCTTCGTAATTTCCAGTATCACCATTGAATTCGTTGTATTCTCCACCTTCAACATCTCCAGTAATCTTCAACCATGGGGAGAGGTGTCTGTACTCCCAACCCTTGTAAGTGTCAGCAGTAGTCTCTTCGCCTCTGGCGTTAGTACCACCGTTTAGTCCTTCATGGAATTGTATGATATCAGGATTGTCTCTAGCGATTTCCATCATCCTTGCTCTAATCGTTTCAAAGGTGTAGTACTCCTTGAATTGCATCATCTCATCGCCTCCCCATGGGAAGATATACTCACACTGAGGGTTACCTTCTGAATCGAATTCGCAAGTGATGTACTTGCCTTCATCATCTTGGTCCCATTGGTCCCATGGCGCTAGACCTTCATCATCGTCTGCTTGCATGTAAGCAGAACTTACAGCAGGGGATAAAAATGAGAGCAAGAAAGGTAGTAGAAGAATCGTTAGCGAAGTCTTTCGAGATTCAAATTGCATGGCTACCGGTTTGGCCAGCACCCACCCCCTCTTCAAAGCGTCGTGTGAATGAATTAGCCCCTTTAGGGGGCTATTTTCTAAAAATCCATACGAAAACAACATCATCCTTAATCTCACAGAGGATGGTATGCAGAGAATAATAGAAGCCATACCAGGCCATGACAAAGAGTTCTATGGAATAAGTATGGAAAGCGTGATCGCGGCCTCCATTTTAGTAATTTTAATTCTCATTGTGAAAGAAATTACAGGTCTAATTTTGCCCAAGATATTCAGCAGTGTTAGCGTCGGTAGCGAAGTTGCAAAAGAAGCGCTATCTAACTCAGGCAAGGCATTGGGTGTAGCTGCTGGTTGTTGGGCCGGAATGTATCTTATCGACGAGATGAAATGGGTGGAATCAACTCTACAACTGGTAATGGTAGTTGCAATCGTTGTTACAGCATTCAGATTCGTAGGCGTAATTCATGCATTCGTAATGTGGACTGATGATGATGGAGTTCTTGACGGGTCACAGAAAACTGTTGTCTCTGCTGCGGAAAGCATCATGAGATTCCTAATCGTTATTTTCGGAATGGTATTCATCGCTGACGCACTTGGATTCGACCTTACCACCATGGTGGCGGGATTAGGAATTACTGGGCTTGCTTTGGCACTTGCAGCCCAAGATACCATTTCGAATATTTTCGGTGCGACTACTGTGCTTCTCGATAGGCCGTTCCAAGTCGGAGACTGGGTGGTTATCGGTACAGTTGAGGGAGAAGTAATGGAAATTGGACTGCGAACCACATTGATACGAACTAGTCTGGATACAGTGGTTACAATGCCAAATGCAAATCTTGCAAATACACCAGTTGAAAATTGGGGTAAGCGCAGATTTAGGAGATGGCAACCAATCTTCAAATTGGATATCAATTCAGACCCAGTAAAAGTTTCAAATTTCTGTGACGGTGTTGCTGATTTAATCGCTGGACATGACAAGACAATGAAAGAAGAAGACTCGTTTGCTAGAGTTTCTACATTGGGACCTGATGCTATCGATATCGGCTGCAATATCTATTGGAATATTAGCAGTGGTAAAGCAGAGAGAGAAGCAAGAGATGGATTCCTCATCGAGGTAATGGAATTAGCAAAAACTCACAATTTGAACTTCCATGATAACAGAAGGCGTCATAGTTCCTGACGCCAGTCTGGTTCGGTAAATGTATAGGCTGTTCCTGAAATTATCCAGATAATGGCGAACGTCCAGTATCCGATACTTGGTTGGCTAATCTCTCCCGCTCTGTCAAGCATAAATGTAGCAATCAATCCAATGATTCCAAGTGGTGACCCCATTAACATCAATCGCATGATTCCTAATTTGGCCTGAAATCGGTCTACTCTAGATAAATATTCATCGATTTCTCTTGAATCTAATCCGAAAGCAATAGCCTCAGCTTTATCCAACAGATTCAGGTCGTACTTGATGTGAGCAACTCCTCCTGTTGCAGTTCTCATCACGTCTTCTCCTGAATATTTTCTAGGCATTAATTCTCGCCACTTTAGCAAAACGTTGTGTTTGAGCGCTTGACGAATCATTGGAAGATTTGTGTCGTTTTTCCAAAGTATTGCCTCACTGAATGGAATTGGAACTGGCATCATTCCATCAAGTTCGAAACGTGGAATTCCAATTGTATTGTAACTGTGCGGTGCTCTCCACAAAGTATTGGTTTTCAGAGTGTCTTCTACTTTTTTCAGCCTATCATTCCAGCCATACTCATCTTGAGGTGTATCCCAGTTACCATTGATTAGTGTCTTGTGAAGTTCTGCCAATGATTCTGCTGTTACTTCTGCTGCATCTGTTTTTGGGTAAACCAAAATGTGATCTCCATCTCTATCAAGTCCAGCAAAAGGAAGTTGCAAATGAGCATCTAGTGTATGTCTAAGTTGAGGATTTCTCCAAAGTCGAGATGTTTGCTTTCCTGTTGGAATAGGTACAATCAATGCTTTGTAATCGCCAATATCGTACCACATTCCAATTCTAGTTTCCTTTAT
>CEUV01079428.1_pt1 | contig 15919 bp, 11 predicted proteins | sample 356401 | NCBI WGS metagenome assembly CEUV01 (sample SAMEA2622710, study PRJEB7988) | marine metagenome | isolation source: saline water (ENVO:00002010), including
CGACGGGGACGACGCGAGGGGCGACGCCGGCGCGCGCGGGACGACGACGACGCGCCGCGAACGGGGTCGGGACGTGTGAACGCGCGCGTGGACGTCGTTGGGAAGAGAGTAGTGCGCGTCATGTCGTCGCGCGCGCGTGCACGCGCGAGATGGATGGACGGCGAGGCGTGGATGGGCGAGATGAAGGCGCGCGCGGCCGAGCGGCGAGGGCGACGACGTCAGCGTCGGCGTCGACGTCGGCCAGGACGCGAGTTTGGCGCGCGAGCGCGAGACGAGGTGAGTTGGTGGGTGGTGTGCGTGCCATTGATGATCCTCGCCGGTTTCAAGACGCGGAAGAGGAGGAGGAGGAGGAGCAAGTGACGGCGAGCGCGAATCGAGGCGGAGACGCCGTCGTCGAAGATTTGGACGGAGCGTTCGCCGAGGGCACCGTGTTTAGGAAAAGAGTGGAACAGCCGAGCAGTGAGGAGGCATGGTACGCCGGATACATCCGCGAGATGGAGGGATTGAAATCCATGGACGACGACGAGGAAGAGGAGGAGGAGGCGGATGGATCGGCGCGCGGCGAGAAAAAATCGACGGGGGCGCAAGGAGTGGCGGGATTCCTGAATTACGTCTTACATCGTCTCCCGGGTCAGTCGCGAACGCCGTTACCGACCGTAGTGCAAAATCCGGTGGATAACCTCTCCGTGTGGGCGCTCGCGACGTGTGGGTTCCTGTGGACTTCGTCCACGTGCATGGTGTTTTCTTTGCTGCCCGTGTTTTTGCAAACCGAATTCGGTTTCAGCAACACGCGCATCGGCGCCATGGAGGGTTTCGCGCTCTTCGTGTCCAACTTTAGCAGAGTATTCTCGGGTGTCCTCTCCGACGTGCTGAAATCGCGCGTGAAAGTGATCGCCGTCGGTTCGGTGATGACGGCGGCGATGAAGCTGACGCTCGCGTCGGCGGGTAACGTGCAACAGGTCGTGGTGGGTAAATTACTAGATCGGTTCGGTAAGGGCATTCGGGCGGCGCCCACGGATGCGCTCATCGCGGATTTATCGCCGCGCCCGAAACGTTCGTCGACGTACGGTTTGCACCAATCGATGACGACGCTCGGCGGCGTGGTGGGCTCGCTCGCCGCCATGACGGTGATGAAGGCGACGCACAACAACTTCCGAGCGACGTTCACGCTCGCAACGTTCCCATCCATCATAGCGATATTCATTCTCATCAAGGCTGTGCGAAAGCCGAAACGTAAGATGAGCAAGCCAAAGTACAAGCCGCTCATGCTTCCCGGTCGCGGTCGCGCGCTTCCGTCGTGGAAGCGACACACGCGGGGACCGTTGGCTATGCCTCACCTGCGGGCGCGATGGCGCCGAACCGCGTGCACGTCCAACATGCGCGAGATCGTGTGGCACCGGGGACAAAAGACTTGGAGAACCGTGCGAGACTGGTTGTGGCAGATGAAGAGCCGAGCCAAGATGGTGTCGCCGTTTTTAGATCAAATCGTCGACGGCTTTGAGGAATCCAAGGGCGTGGCGGAGGACGTCGGTACGGTTCGAATCAGAAAGACGAGGAAGCGAAAGAGCTGGTTTCGTCGCGTCGACGGTGGTGAGATGACCCAAGACGATTTGCGCACGCGAGCGTTGATTTGGGCCGACGATCCATGGGCTGAGGCGCGACAGCAGAGCAAGGGAAAATCTCAAATCTCGAACTCGTCGAGTTTCATGTGGGGCGAATGGAAATGGAGTTGGACCGAGGTGGCTCAACTGCCTTGGGCATTCTGGCGGGCGTTACTCGTGTTCTCCATCCTCAAGGTTGCGAGATTTAGCGAAGCGTTTGTCACTCTTCACGCCAAGGCTGTCGGCATGCAGGTGGCGTACCTTCCGGTGCTCATGTTTGCGACGAACATCATGCAATCGGCGCTCACGTATCCTTTCGGCGTGTACGCGGATAACGCCGAGCAGCGCGGAAGAGATAGGCGTAAGACGATGCTTCTCGTTGGTTTCGGTCTCATGGTGGTCGCGGACGCCATCCTCGTCATGGCCAACGTCCCGTGGCAGGTGTTCCTTGGCTACCTTGTCGTCGGCGTGCACATGTCGATGACACAGGGCAACATGAAGGCGGTTCTGAGCGCCACGATGCCTCCGAACGTGCGTGGCACCGGTTTCGCGATCGCCGCGATGTCTCAGGGTTTATCTCTTGGTTTCGGAAACTACATGGCTGGATTCCTGTGCGACCAACTTGGTTCGGCGGGCGCGTTTTGGGGCGGCGGCGCGTTCGCTCTCCTCGCCCTCGGCGTAGGCTGGCTCCTCTTGTAAAAACAAATTTGCAATCACAAAGCGCTTTAAAAAGAAGAAGGCAACGCGCGCTATCGTCATCGACATTGCGACTTCATCAACTCGTCGTCAATCTCGTCATGAAGTGTTTACACGCTCTCTACTCTAGTGTCTGCGAACTATTTTCAAACTTTCTCACTTGGCTTCGACTTTCGGCGCCTCGGCGCCGGCGGGTGGCGCGTCTCCGGCGGGCGCGCCGACTTTTTCGTTTCCTCCGGAGTGATCGTATTGTTGCATCTGAGACGGCATCGCGGAACCCATCGCCGCCAGCATCATCGGATTTTGCGTCGCGAACATCGGCGAGAGGTACGGATTCACGCCGGCGCTCGAGTCCACACCGGCGGCGCCACCGCGCTCTCCTCCGCCGCCCTGGGCCTGTTGAGACGAATTCATCGTACCCATTGGAAGAGGGAATCCCATGGGTTGGTTCGCGAACAACGGCACGGCGGCCGCCTGTTGCATCATCATATTCAAAAGTTGCGCCTGTTGCGACGCATCCGGACCGCCGCCACCCGGTCCCATCGGTTGACCCGCCATGAACGCACCCATCAAGTACGGATTCATCATGAACGGAGAGAAACCACCCGGCGGCATGCCCCCGAACGGAGGGCCAGACGTGCTGGCGTCCCCGGTTTGCGCTCTGCGTTGCGCCTCGTCGCCACCCTTCTCGGCGGCAGCCGCCATCGCGTCTTGGTGCGTTGTCACCGTTTGCTTTGAAACCTTTTGCGTGAAATCTATGAAGTGTGCAATATACACGTGAGAGGTGGCGTTGCGGAACGGTTTCGTGCGAGGAACTTGTGGGTGGAACGGATTTGCCACGCCGAGCGGAGGTACCGGCGGAGGAAACGCTCCAAGCTGCGGAAGTCCCATTCCCGCGTATACGGGCGGTAATCCCCCTCGCGCGGCATCATCCGCACCTAAAACCGTCTGAACGATTGCCTTGGCGCCTCTGGCAGGCGCGCTCGCCTTTTTGGTCGTTCGCGGTTTCTTCCGTTTGCTCGCTTTGCCTTCCGGCTCCTTGTCGACGTCGGCGGCGAGCGTGGCGAGATCAAACAACGCCTCGGCTATCTCGTGCTCGTCCTGTTTCATCCCACTCCGCTTCGTCCCCTTCTTCGCTCCGGGTGCTTTCCTTTCGCGCGGTTGCGTCTTCTTCGCCGGCGCGCTCTTCGCCTCGACGGGGTTCGCCGGCGCGACAACCCTATCGTCATTCGCCGGTTCTCCCGTCGCCGGTTCGTCCTTCACTCCTCGCTCCTCCTCCTTCGCCTCGTCTTTCTTCTTCTCATCCACCGCGTCGCTTCGCCCTCGATCGTCTTCTTCCCCCTCCGCGGGCTCCGCCGAGGCATCTTCGTCGCCTTCTCCCTCCGCCGCGTCCGTCGTTTGCCGTTGCTTTCGGCGATTCGCTGCGCGCGTCGTCGCGTACGTTCGCGCATCGTCAGTCACGCATCCTCCCTCGCCCTCGCGTCGATGATATCCGCGCGCCGAAACTTTTCCACCGATCGTCACCGCACGCCCTCCTCGCGCGCGTTCCCCCTCCCCCGCGTCTCGCGTTCGCTCGTCAAAAAGCGTTCTCGCGCCGCCCAGTCTCGCGTACCCGTTCTCGCCCGTCTCGGCACATTAATCACGCGTGAATCGTCCTGACCGCTCTCTCCCTCTTTCCCTCGTCGCTCATTCCTCGCGTTCGCCGTCTCTCCTCGCGTCGCCCGTCGAGGCGGCGCCGATCTCGACCCCCCGCGTCTCGCCTGCGCCCGCGCGCGCGCCTCCGCGCTCGTCAGTCTCCCATTCGTTCGTTCGTTCGCGTTCGCCCTCGTCGTTCGACATCGATCGATCGATCGCGCGTCGCGTTCCTCTCCTCAACACTCCATCGTCCTCGACGCATCCTCACGCCCTCGCTCGTTCATTCGTTCGTTCGCAATCAATCAATCAATCAATCAATCAATCAATCGCGTCGCCGCCTGTGCAATCGTTCCAATCGAATCGAATCGACCGTCGCGTCGTCGCGTCGTCTCGTCTCGTCTCCTCGTCTCGTCTCGTCGACTCGTTCCTCGCACCTCGCCTCTCGTCGTCATCTCCACGCGCCCCTCCCTCGAGGTCGCGAACGCGTCGGCGACTCACGCCCCGCGCGCCCGCCTCCCCATCCACTCTTCCCATCCGTCTCGTCTCGTCTCGTCTCGTCGCGCCACGTCATCTGTGGATGGATGGATGGGGGGGTGGTGGTGGTGAGTCCTGACCGGTGGTTGCGGTGGTGTCTTTGTGTCTTGTGTCTTTGACTCTGTACGTGTATGTGTGTTGTGTGTGTGTGTGTGTTTGTTTGGTGTTTTTTTTACTTTGTATGTACGGATCGAGTCGATCGGTCGGTCGGTCGGTCGGTCGGTCGGCCGTCCCGTCCCGTCCCGTCCCTCGACGAGGCGGAGGTGGGTGAGGGATGATGGCGCGGGGTGAGGGATGCGTGGGGACACACGACGACGCGCGTCGCACCGGACTCCATCCATGATGGCGCCGCACACCGCGCTCACGATGCGTGCGTCCGTCGCGGCGAGACCGACGGCGACGACGACGACGACGAAGACGACCGGCGCCAAGAGAGGCGCGCTCCAGGTTGTCGGCGCGGCGAGCAAGGCGAAGAAGAATCGCGATTTGGACCGATTGCGCGACCTCGCGAACGCGGAGGAGACGCTCTTGGTGGCTGGATTCAACTATCAAGGGTTGACGGTACGTTTCGTGACTCGTGCGAACGCGCGCGCGCGCGCGACGGACGCGTGGGGGGGGCGGTGACGGCGCCGGCGCGCGGTCGGTCGGGGTCGAGGTCTGCGCGATTCGCGAACGCGCGCGCGGGGCGAAGAGACGACGACGGCGAATGGAAACGCGCGCGAACGGTGGGAAATATTTTCCACGATCGCACGTGTCGATGTCGGCGCGTTCGCACTCGCGCGCGCGCGGTCGCGGAGACCATGACGCGAACGCCGTGGGGTGGCTGAGCTGAGGGTTTTAGGGCTAAAGGGCCGCGAGGCGGAGACGGGACGACTGACGACGTGGTTTCTCTGACGCGCGCGATGAATGAATAGGTTAAGGATATGATTGCTTTCCGACGCGCGATGCCGGAGGGGGCGACGATCATGGTTGCGAAGAACACGCTCCTGCGCAAGGCTGTGGAGGGAACGTCGTTTGCGCCCATCTCCGAGTGCTCCACGGGGATGAACGCGTGGGTGTTCGTGGATGAAAACGTGGCGCCGACGATGAAGGCGGTCAAGAAGCTCACCAAGGACTGGAACAAGGAAGGCAAGGAGGTTTCCTTCACGGGCGCTTGCATGGATGGTCAGTTTATCGCCCCGGACGCGATGAAGCCGCTCGAAGACTTGCCCACCAAGCTCGACCTCATCACTCGCATCGCCGTCGGACTCAAGCAAGTGCCGACCAAGCTCGCGCGCGCCACCAAGGGTAACGCGAACAAGCTCGGATACGCGACGCAAGCCATCGCTGAGGGTAAGAGTGATCTCATCCAAGCGTAAATTAGGAGAAACTCGTACGGATGCGACTCGAGCGGCGTCTCGGGTTTCGGTTTTCGCTTTGTATTGGAAGCGCGAGTTTTTAGTCACCAGGAACGTGTAAATAACGACTGCAGATTATTTCATTTCATTTCGCGTCGTCGACGTCCGTCGCACACCGCGTCGACGCCCGACCTCGCCCCTCGCCCTCGCGCGCGAACGCAAACGAGCGTCCGCTCCGCGCGCGGGACGCGCGCGCCGGGGTTGTTTCTAAACCCTCAGCATTTAGCGGACGCGTGTGACCGATCGGTGAAAACGACACCACTCTACGTGTTTTTTCGACGTATATGCATTCCACCGATCACGACTCGACGCCGTGTCCCTCGGATGCGTCGACGACGTTGGCGATGCGACGTCGCGCGACGACGCCGAAGAGCGACGTCGACACGCGCGCGACACACGCCGACGCCGCGACGAAGCGAACGCGACGCGAGTGGATATTTCGCGTTCCGCTCCACACTCTCGCGCTCGCACGTTCGAACGCGCGCGAGGACGCACGAGTCGGATAACGACGAGCTTCGAGCTTGGAGCGCGATGGCGATGAGGGCGATGGCGACGACGACGACGACGGCGACGACGGCGGCCTTGCGAACGGAGAGAGCCTCCGTCGCGCGCAGTGCGCGCGCGGGAAAACATCACGCGTTCGTTCGCGTCACCAAGGCGTCGGATGCGGTCTCCCCGCTCGCGCGAGGTGCGACGCAGCGTCGGGGCGCCATCGCGATCTCTGGCTCTGGATTTGAAGACCTCCCGAAAAGCGGCTTGAATGGCAAGGCGCTGACGTTCCCGCACAAGGATGACTTTCCGTCCCGCGCGGACGTCTTGTCCAAGATCCCGGACGAGTGCTTCAAGAAGGACACGGTCAAGTCGCTCGTGTACGCGGCGGTGTCCACCGCCATGACTGTCGGATGCGGATTAGTCGCCTACTGCACGATCCCGCTGACGGCGGCGTGGTGGCCTGCGTGGGTCGCGTACGCGGCGGTGACGGGGACGATCGCCACTGGATGCTGGGTGATCGCGCACGAGTGCGGTCACAACGCGTTCAGCGATAACCGTTTCATTCAAGACGCGGTCGGATACGCGTTGCACTCCGTCTTGCTCGTGCCGTACTTCAGTTGGCAACGATCGCACGCAGTGCATCACTCGCGCACCAACCACTTGACGGAGGGCGAAACGCACGTGCCGTACGTCAAGGGCGAAATTAAGGGTGATTTGAACCTCAAGGCCAAGGCGAGCATGGGTGAAGGTCCGTTTGCCATTTTGCAGCTCGTCACGCACTTGGTTTTCGGGTGGCCAGCTTATTTACTCACGGGAGCCACGGGTGGCAGCGCGCGCGGGGTCACCAATCACTTTTTGCCCAACGTGAACACCGGTGATTTGGAACTCTTCCCGGGAAGCTGGAAGAAGAAGGTGTACTACTCCGACGTCGGCGTCTTCGCCTTTGTCGGCGTTCTCGCCGCGTGGATCGCCAACTGCGGTTGGGCTCCATTCGTCGCCCTCTACTTGGGCCCCTATTTGTTTGTCAACTTTTGGCTCGTCTTGTACACGTGGTTGCAACACACCGACGTCGACGTCCAACACTTGGAGGCGAGCGAGTGGTCGTACATCAAGGGTGCCTTCTTGACGATCGACCGCCCGTACGGCCCGGTGTTTGATTTCTTACACCACCGCATCGGTTCCACGCACGTGGCGCACCATGTCGAATGCGCGATTCCGCACTACAAGGCTGTGAAAGCGACGGAAGCGTTGAAGATGGAATTCCCGGAGTATTATTTGTACGACCCGACTCCGATCTGGGCGGCTATGATGCGCGTCGCCACCAAGTGCGTCGCGGTGGAGAAGCGCGGCGAAGGCCGAGACAAGATGTGGACGTTTACCGATTCGGCGTAAAAACGTCGACTCGACAACGAAGCCTCTCTCACGCTCGCACGATCGCGCACGACCGCTCATCATTAGAAGACAACATTCGTTATTAGCTCACTAACCTCCTTATTTGATACATATATTTCGTGTAACTATTCGATCGGCCGACTACTGGTTCGCCTCGCTCGTCTGCACGCGATTCCAATTTCTTACCGCGGGAACCGTCGCGGCGGCGGCGCGTCTCTCCTTTGCGCGCCGCATCGCACTCTTCAGTTTCGAGCGTTGACTAAACGTTTCTCGCTCGCTCGTGGACGACGCGATCGATGCGAGCGCGATTGACGCTCGAACGGACGGTTTCGCCTCCACGATTGGTATGCTCGTCGTCGTCGTCGGCGGCGGCGTCTTTGGATGCGTCTTCAATCTCGTCTCTCTCGTTTCTGCACGACTTCTGTGCAACGCCGCCCGTAAATCGTTGCTCATCTCCAACAATCGATCGCGTTCCATCGACGCTCTTTTCACATACCGTCTCAAAACCACAATCTCGTGCGCCAAAACGTCGCGCGCCGCCTCGTCTCTCTCGTCTTCGTCGTCGTCGCGGGACGCGTCGTTCGATCTCCTCCGCGTTCGATCCTCGAGCGCGCGTCGAAGCGTCACCACAGTCGATTCCAATCTCGCGCATTTCATCTCTAATCGTCGCACGACGTCTCTCTCGTCTTTCTCCTCGTCTCGTCTTCCGCGCGTCGACGCCGTCCCCGCGTCGACGCTCTCCGACGCGTCGACGTCGACGACGCGCGTCTCGCGTACGTTCGACGAGATGGACGAGAGAGACGAGAGAGACGAGAGAGACGAGAGAGACGACGAGAGTGACGGCGACGAGCCGCGTTCGGTCGTCGTCCCCGTCTCCCGCTCCCTCGGTCCGCCTCGTCGAGGTCGGCCCGTCTTATGAATCGTCATCTCTTTCGCCACTCGACGCATGGCGCGTTCGAGCGTCGCGCACGCCGACGCGAATCCCTCGTTCGATCCATCTCGTCTCAGACTCATCGTTTCCCCGTCGTTCCATTCGTCTCGGCGTCCCATCGTCTCGGTGTCCCGTCCATCTCTCCATCGATCCATCCATCCATCGTCTCGACGGTCAACGCGACGACGACCGACCGACCGACCGACCGACCGACCGACCGACCGCGTGGCATGCATGGAGATGGCATGCGTCGGCATGCGTGGGATGCATGGAATGAATGCGTGTGCGACTCTCTCGCGCGTGGGATGATGCGAACGGTGATGCGCGCGGCGATCGGGGGACGATGGTCGACGCTCTCTCGCGCGCGCGTCGCGAGGGAGGCGACGACGACGACGACGACGGCGGCGACGGATGACGAGGATGGCAAGGATGACAAGGATGAGGATGAGGTGGCGGCGACGGCGACGGCGACGGCGACGGCGACGGCTCTCGATGGTGACGGTGCGACGCGATTGACGCACGTCGATGACGTCACGGGTGCCGCGTCCATGGTGAACGTCGGGGCGAAACCGTCGACGTCGAGAACGGCCACGGCGTCGGCGCGGGTGACGCTGGGACGCGAGGCGTACGAGGCGGTGAAGCGAAACGCGTTGAAAAAGGGTGACGTGCTCGCGACGGCGCGATTGGCGGGCATCACGGGGGCGAAAAAGACACACGATTTGATCCCTCTGTGTCATCAAATCTCTCTCGACGCGGTGAAGATCGATCTACGAATGGTGGACGCCGACGCCGCGGTGGAGGTGTCGGCGACGGCGACGTGCGCGGGGAAAACCGGGGTCGAGATGGAGGCGCTCACGGCGGCGGCGGTGAGCGGATTGACGATTTATGACATGTGTAAAGCGGTGAGTAAAGACATCGTCATCGAACGCGTTCGATTAGAATCCAAGATTGGCGGTAAGAGCGGTGAATGGAGACGGTCGACGCGTCCTCGCATGTAGTACAAAAGCGCTTGCTGCGCGCGACGCCTTCATCCTTCGTGTCACACGTCGTCGCGTCGTCGCGTCGTCGCGTCGTCGCGTCGTCCGTTCGTCGGAGCGCGAGCGTCGATCGTCGTCGTCGCATTCATTCGTTCGTTCTCCTCGCGATGGCGCCGTCCAACGCACAGAAAAAAGCGCTCGCCAAAGCCAAGCGCGGCATCGTCGCCTCGGGCGCCATGAGCGCCAAGGGTGGATTCGACCCGGCGCAGATGCACAAGTCGAGAGAGATGGCGTGTCCGCACTGCGAGAGGATATTTAAACAGCAGGATCGATTGAAACAACACATCGCGAGGCAACACGCCGACGCGGTGGCGGAAAAAAGCGAATCGGAATCGTCGGCGGTGAAGAGCAAGAGCGGGGCGAGCAGCGCCAAGGCGAGACTCATCATCGAGGAGCGCGAACGCGCCAAGGAGGCGGCGGCGAGGGAACGACGCGAGGGGGATCCGAACGCGAAGAACGCGTCGACACCGTTCACGAGGATGAGTTGTAAATTTCCGAGCACGATTCTGAGAGAATTCGTGCAAAAGCAAAAGGAGTTCAAGTCACCGGTGTTCAAGGCCAAGGAGGAAAAGACGGCGGCGGGCGAGACGGCGGCGGGCGAACGCGGCGGGTGGACGTGTAAACTCATCCTTCGGGATAAACACAAGCCGGATAAGGATAAAATATTCTATTGGAAGGAGAAGTGCGCGACGAAAGCCGAGGCGGAGCACCGAGTCGCGGTCGTGGCGTTGGCGAAGATCGCGCACTCGCTTCCGTTGCAGCGTCTCCTGCCGACGGAGTACAAGGATATTTTTACGAGGTGCGAAGAGATGGAACAGAAACGAATCGAAGACGCCAAGCGACGGGCGAAGTGGGAAGAAGAGCGCGTGGAGCGAATGAAACGATCGGCGAAACGCGAGTCGGCGCAAGTCTTGACGATGAGCGAAGAGAAACGGTCGCTCATAGACGCGATTTTGCGCGAACGCTTCGCGCCGTCGTCGTCCGACGACGAGAGCGAGGATGATGGGGACGACGACGGCGATCGCGCGGACGACTCGAGCGCGAACGAACTGTGCGCGAAATTAGAAGGTTTAGGATTCGAGCGCGACGACGCGCTCGCGGCGAGCAAGGCGATGAAATCGACCGAGGCGAGCGCGGTGGACGCCGCCGTCGGTTGGTTGTGCGTGCGCGTGCCCGAGGATCGACTTCCGGCGACGTACGCGCCGAAATCGCTCAACGAGGGAGGCGTGGTGTTGCTCAGTAAAGGAACGAGCGCGGTGACGGACGACTCGAGACCGTCGGATCCGAACGTGGAGTGGTTGTGGGAGCGCGGGTACGATCGCGCGTCGTGCGAAGACGCGTGGCGCGCGCGTCCGAATCGCGTCGACGCGTTGAGTCTTCTCTTCGGTAAAGTATTGAGCGGCATCTCGCGCGAACACGCGTCGTGGCCGAGAGGCGATCCGGAGGCGACCGATGAGGATTGGGAGGACGAGATCATGGCGATCGACGCGATTTGCGGCGAAGACCGCGTCTCGCGCGTCGACGGAGGCATCAGCGTGCGCGTCGACACCGAGAGCGGCGAGACGGGCTTTTTGGAAGTGTATCGACCCAAGGGTAAGGGGTACCCGAGCGTGGAACCGCCGGTGATCGCGTTCCACGCCAGAGGCGAACGAAGGGACGCGTTCACGCGCGCGACTCGAGAGTTGGCGCTTCACGCCATCGACGGCACCGGAACGCCGTGCGTGTACACCTTCGTCGAAGCCGCGCCGGGTCTCGTGACGAAGTCGACGTCGACGTCGACGTCGACGCGGGGCACCGATGATGTCGTCGACGTCGGCGCGTCCGTGAATGCGAAGATTCCTAAACCGCGCGCCGCCGCCGCCGCCGCCGCCGCGGAGGTTTCGAAAATCGTCCCGACGCGCGCCGTCAAGAGCAAGGAGAAATCCGCCCGGCGCGAGCGCCGCCCGGGCTTGTCGCCGAGCGAGATCGAATCGGAGAACAAGCGTCTACTCGCGGCGTGGAACGATTATCTCAACTCGATCAAGATGGGCGTGGGTGAAAAGTACGCCATGATGAACGTGCGCTCCAACTTGCCCGCGAGCGGATCGAGAGAGGAGGTGACGCGAGCCGTCGATTCGTCGTCCGTCGTCGTCCTGAGCGGGGAGACTGGATGCGGTAAATCGACGCAGGTTCCTCAGTTTATTTTAGAGAGCGAGATCGCGGCCGGAAGGGGCGGTGCGACGAACATCATCGTGACGCAGCCGAGACGCATCTCCGCCATCGGACTCGCCGAGCGCGTCGCCGCGGAGCGATGCGAAAAATGCGGTGACGTCGTCGGATACTCCGTTCGACTCGAATCGAAACAATCGAGCAAAACACGGCTATTGTTTTGCACCACGGGCGTGTTGCTTCGACGTTTACTTTCCGATCCAATCCTCGCCAACACGACGCACGTCGTCTTGGACGAAGTTCACGAGCGTTCGGTGGATTCGGATTTGTTGCTCTTGCTCTTGCGAAGAGTCGTCGCGAAGAACCCGAAGCTCAGGATCGTACTCATGTCCGCGACGGCCGATGCCGATTTGTTTGACGACTATTTCAAGAATCCTTCGAAAATCGCCGCCGTCGCCGGCGTGTCGACGACGCAGGTGCACATCGCGGGATTCACGCATCCGGTGCGCGAATACTTTTTAGAAGACGTCTTCGAGATGACTGGACACGCGGTGGGTAAGAGTGGACCGTACGCCAAGCGCAAGCAAATAAAAAAGGTGAAATCAAACGCGCAAGTCGAATCGCTCCTCGCGGAAAAGGCGGCGAAACGTAAAGCCGAGAGAGTCGCGCTCGGTCTGGAGGGTGAAGACGAAGACGCGAACGACGGGTCGGACGACGAGGACGAGGACGACGAGGACGACGAACGCGACGTTCCGGACGATTGGGATCTCGTCGATGACGATAGCACGTACGAGGTAAAACGCGCGACGGAAACGAGTCTTGAAACCGACGCGAACGCGTCGCCGACTGCTTCGGCAAAACAAATCGAAGAGAAGCGACTTCGAACGTCGCTACTCGCCGAGGCGTCTCGCGCGTTGGCGGGGTACTCGACGCAAACTCAGCGAAGCATCCAAAACGTCGACGAGAGCATCATAAATTACGACGCGATCGAGCAATTGATCAGTGCAATCATAAGGACCGAGATCGAGGAAGGGCCGAGCGCGCTGGTCCCTCCACCGGTGGCTGGGAAAAAGCCAAAGGACGTGCCACTCGGCGCGATTCTCGTCTTCATGCCCGGTCAATTTGAAATCACGCGTTTGATCCGTAAACTCGAACACTCGAGTCTACTGGAGGAAAGCGAAGTTGGTACGCTTCGCATCTTACCGCTCTACGGTTCGCTGTCCTCAAAGGATCAGCGTCGAATTTTTGAACGCGCGCCGGAGGGCGCGAGAAAAATCGTCGTGGCGACAAACATCGCAGAAACGTCCGTAACGATTGATGACGTTCGCTACGTCATCGACACCGGTCGCGCCAAAGAGATGCAATACGATAGTCTCAGAGGCTTATCCGTGTTGGCCGATACGTGGGTCTCGCAAGCAGCGGCGAAGCAGCGTCGCGGTCGTTCCGGACGTACGGCACCGGGCGCTCGTTTCGCCATGTTTAGTCGCTCGCAGTTTGCCAGAATGTCGCCGCAGCAACCGCCAGAAATGCTTCGAACGCCCCTCCAGCAGCTTTGCCTGTCAATTAAAGCCATGAGCGGGGAAGAAGTATCCAAGACGCTCGCCGCCGCCTTGTCGCCGCCGGATTCGAGCGCCGTCGCAGCCGCCGTGGACGAACTCAGAGACCTTCGCGCATTTGATGGGCGCGAAGAGTTGACGCCTCTCGGTCGTCATCTGTCGCAGATGCCCGTCGACGCGCGAATCGGTAAAATGCTGCTCTTCGGAGCGATTCTCGGTTGTTTGGATCCAATCTTGACCATCGCCGGCGCCATGTCTGGTCGACCGTTGTTTTATTCGCCAAAGGATAATCGCGACGCCGCCGACAGGGCAAAGAAGAGTCTGAGCGCGACCAGTAGAAGCGACCACTTGACCATGGTGGCGGCGTATCGCGGTTGGGTGCAGGCCAAATCAAAAGGAAAATCTAGCGAACGACGGTACTGCGACGAATACTTTCTCAGTCAGCAGGCGCTGGAAGCCGTGCAATCGAGTCGGCTCGATTACGCCTCCATACTGGCCGACTTGGGCTTCTTGCACAGAGACTATTTGAACAGGATGCGACGAGATGGTTTGGGCGGCGGGCGCGCGGATTCCAACGCCGACGTGACGCGCGTGATCAAGGCTGCGCTCGTCGCCGGATTCTATCCGCACGTCGTGCGCGTCAAGCACCCTCAGACGAAGTACACGCAAACGACGTCCGGAGCGGTGGCGAAGATTGCGGACGGTCGTGAGCTGAAATACTACTCGAAAGATCTCGGCAGGGTCTTCTTACATCCGACGTCGGTGAATTTCCACTGTGGAAAGTACGAAAGCCGATGGATCGTGTACAGCGAGCGCGTCGAGACGGCAAAAGTCTTCATAAGAGACAATACGATGGTCGGCGCGTACGCGTTGCTCTTGTTTGGCGGCGACATTAACGTCGACCACGAAAAAGGATTAGTTCGAGTCGACGACTGGGCGACGTTTCAAGCGCCGGCTCGAATCGGCGTGCTCGTCAAAGAATTGCGCGCGCGTGTCGACGAGTTACTCGCAGAGCGGATCAACCATCCGAGCGCGGACTTGACGTCGACGCCCGTCGTGCGAGCGTTGTTAGAATTGTTGGCATCCGAAGGACATTAAAGTAGATTTGTTTAGCATAGACAATCAATCATTGAATCGTTTTACAATCAATCACGTATCGAACGCCAGAGCAGTTGCCGTCTGCCAGCGATTGGAGCGCGTCGGGCGCTTTCGCGACGTCGATGACTTTAATTTCTGGGTAAATGTCGCGCGAGCAGCAAAAATCAATCATCTCTTGCGTATTCTTAATTCCGCCAATCAACGAACCCGTCACGCTCTTTCGCATGAAGACGAACTGCGTGGCGTTGACCGCCACAGGCGTCACTTGCAAGCCGAGCATACACAAAGTTCCGCGCTTATCGAGCATTTTCGCGTACGGTTGGCTGTCGTGACACGCGGAGACGGTGTCGAGGATGAGGTCCAACGAATCGGCGGCGGCGGCGACGGAGGCTTCGGAGTTCATCGCGGCGAAATGTTTCGCGCCGAACGATTTCGCCTTGGCTTCCTTCGCGTTCGATCGAGAGATGGCCGTGACCTCGGCGCCGAGGGCAGAGGCGATTTTGATGCCCATCATACCCAAGCCCCCCACACCCGCGACGCCGACGCGCGTGCAGGGCTTGACGCCGAAAGCCTTCATTGGATCGTACAGAGTGATTCCAGCGCACAAGAGCGGCGCCGTCTTGTCGAGCGGCGCATTGTCTGGAATCTTGACGGCGAAGCGTTCGTTCACCACCATCTTCGTGGAGTAACCACCAATCGTCTGTCGTCCGTTCGGTCCCGCGCGACCGTGCGCGGTTCTGGAGCCGTACGTCATCGTCATCCCGTTGTCGCAATACTGTTCCTCGTCGGCGAGGCAACTTTTACAGTTCAGGCACGAATCGACCATGCACCCGACGCCTACCTTATCGCCCACCTTGAATTTAGTCACGTTTTTCCCCACCTCGTTGACGACGCCCGCCAGTTCGTGTCCCGGAACGAGGGGATACGTCGTCGCGCCTAAATCGTTGTTGATGAAATGCAAATCAGTGTGACAAATGCCGCAATAGCTCAGATCGAATCCCACGTCATCGTCGCCGACGTCGTGTCTCACCGCGTCGATCGTCGCGAACGACTTCAGATCTGCGCTCGTCGCCGCTGCGCGCGCAAAAGAGAACGTCAGAGTCGAGTCGGTCGAATCGAGTCAATCAAATCAGTCGGCGACCTCGACCGTCATCATCGGGACAACCGTGCATGGGAGACGACGCGCCGCGGTCGTCGTCGCCGCTCGCCTCGCCTCGCCTCGCCTCGTTCGTCACGCACCGAACGCTCGCATCGCGATCGGCATCGTTCCCGATCGCTCGCCGCGTCGTCGTCGCCTCGAAGAAGCCGTCGCCTCGTGCGCCTCGAAATGGTCACCCGAAACGCCCCGCCTTCGAGCTTAGGGTTTAGGGTTTAGGGTTTAGGGTTTAGGGTTTAGGGTTTA
>CEUV01154885.1_pt1 | contig 15891 bp, 11 predicted proteins | sample 356401 | NCBI WGS metagenome assembly CEUV01 (sample SAMEA2622710, study PRJEB7988) | marine metagenome | isolation source: saline water (ENVO:00002010), including
CCGTGGTCGTCATGGTCATCATCACCGTGGTCACCATGGTCATGGTGATGGTGGTGGTGTGCACCGCCCATTGCTGCGATAGCCATCATGAATGTTTCAACATCTTCACCTTCGAATTCTAGCATGTATTCTCCTGCCTCAAAGTGGAAAACCGAGATAACAGTACCAGCTGGGCAATCAGAAGATGCGTCAAGCGTATCTTCTGGCATCAACATTTGGTGCTCGCCGTGGTCGTGTTCGTCATGATCTCCGTGATCGTCATGGTCATCATCGCCGTGGTCATCATGGTCATCATCACCGTGGTCGTCATCACCATGATCATCTTCAGGGAATCCTAAGTTGTGTGCTCCATCGTCTCCATGAAGTTCATCAGCATCTTCTGCGTGCTCAGAAAGCATGTGAATTACTGCAGCAGAAGGGCTGCTGAGAGAATCGCACAACTTGTCCACAAGCATAGTTTCGTAGTCAAGAGAAATTTCACCTGTTGGCATTGTGTGGACCATTGCGTACTCTGGAGCACCACTGCCTAGGCCTTCGATTGTAGAGTCGACCCAGGGTTCAAGCCCAAGCCCGTGGTATAGGAATAAGTCTGCGTCACCCAGCCTTACAATGTCTTCCAGTGAGGGGGTGTAGTCGTGTACAGGAATGTTGTTTTGGCTCATCATCTGAACGTCAACAGTATCTCCTGCAATCGCCTTGACAATTTCACCTACGTGGTATGTAGATACCATAACAGTGCCGTATTGTCCTTCATTTTTGTCGTCGTCGTCATCGGTTCCGATACAACCAGCAAGTGAGGACATTACTAGTACAAAACCAACGAAAACAGCTCTATGCCATGTGCTACGCATGGATTTTGGGCTCAGTAATAACTATTTAATTGAAACTAATAATTATACTTTCGACAATTATTATTATTTAGAATCATTTCGGGTAAATATGAGCCGAATCATATCCTTCAGTTCCGATGATTCATTTTCTGACGGACTTGAAGATACAATCGAGAAATCAGGTTACAAGAATAGAAGTCGCTTCATGAGAGATGCGGTTATTCATTTCGCAGATTACAAGCAAAGAGGAGAACTAGAATCTATGGATGCAGAGCAATTCATTGAAGGCCATTTAATCGTTTATTACCAACATGGAATTGAGAATAAATTGGTTGACATCAGGCATTCAAATGATATCGCAGTATCTAACTACAATCACTCTTGTTTGAAACAAAGCCATACTTGTGTTGATCTAATCCAAGGAAGTGGGAAAGCAAAAGGATTCAGGAAAGTAATCGAGATGCTCCAGGATACAGTTTCAGTGGATAAAGTCGTATTCGTTTCTGCGCCCATGAGAGAAGAAGGCTGCTGCTGATTAATTCCATTTGCCAGAGGCAATCAATTGAGACTCCTTTACACCTCTATTGTAGTTGTATGAATACGCCCAACAATCACCTTGTGATGTCTCGATTTTCCTGATTACTCGGTTGAATAACGGGTTCTCTCCACATGCTCCCTCAATCCAATCCAGCCTTTGTATGACTTCAAACATATCCACTGCTCTGAAAAGTTCGCCGGCTACAAAGCCCACCCCGTTTACAAGTCCAGGGTAATCGTTCACACGGTATAGAGTTCCATGCGTAGTCCCCTCGCAAACAAATTCACATCCGCCTTCCATCTCTTTGTGACGTGACTTGCCACGCATTAATGTTCCATAAACGAAAACTAAGTCGAATCGGGGCTGAATATCTTTTTTGATTGCAAAATCTAGCCAGGTAGTTGGCAGGTTCAACCTCAGCAGCCCGTTTCGAATAAGAGATTCATAATGTTTAGAAGGCTCAAAATAACTTGATTTTTCAGAAATATGAATGTATGTCACGGCTTCATGTGATTCTCCATCTGCACTGTAGACAGTCACGGTTTCTCTTTGGTAACAACCCGGTATTTTCACACCTTCTTTTCTGTCCAGTAGTTTCAGTGTATATTCATCGATTTCAAAGAGTGCTCCGGGGGTAGCTGCCATACCTGATGCAACCCTGACTATGTTCGCAGCTCCGCATTCCCTGGAGCCGGAATAATAATCGAAAACAAGTTGGTATTCATCCAACCATGCGGGCCCTAACTCCTTCAAACCAGAAGGGTCTTTACCTCTCTCTTTACACCACGTAGTCCAATCGTCTTTGTCAAGATTTGAGCCGTAACCAAAGTATAGCGTCGGCACCTTGCCATCCATCTCTTTCATGTCCTTGTAGATTATTTGGACTCTAATAAACGCTTAGATTTTAACCCAAGTGTCTTGAAAATTTTGCGGTTTTTTTGTTGGATTAAATTTTCCTCAGGTGTAATCTAACCACGTGTGCGGGTCCACGGTGCAAATCAGATTCGTCTAACACTACGGTTTCTACTGCGGCATGAATTGTTTCAAAACCGTTGGATAGAACTTCCATCACCTCATCCAAATCCCATAATAAATCCAAACTCTTCGGCCCGCCGCTAGTCATTTCCATCTGTGTGGTATGATATCCTTCACAGATAAACTCGCCACCGGGTTTCAGAGAAGTAAGCATTCTTGGATAATGCTCGCAAAAGATGGTCCAAGGGACGTGGAACCAGGAGCATGCAATCAAATCAAATTCTTCTTCTGTAAAGTCTCTTTCAACAAGGTCATCTACTTCATATTCTACAGTTACCCCGTTTTCTAGAGCCAAGATTGCACATTTTTCTTTACCAACATCGGATAAATCGAAGACTTTGGTTTCATATCCTTGAGCCGCAATCCAAACCGCATTCCTACCTTCTCCATCTGCTGGAACAAGTGCTCTGCCAGATCCCGGTTTGATTCTCTCAGCAAGCCAAGCATTGGGCTCTTTTCCGTACGCCCAGCCGTCGCCACGAAACCGGTTGTTCCAGCCTTCTGCACCGAATTTCACCTTATTCATCGCTATCGCCTTTCTTATAATTGATAAGTCCTGCATCTTCGACAATCTCACAGTTTCCGGGTAAAATCGGTAGAATGTCATCCACTGCTAGGCCAGTGGATTTGTAGATCTTATTTGCAATGCTCTCTTTCTTTTCCCTTCCTGGTGTGATTACGATGTATCTCTTGCAGATTTCAGAAATGTGTTCAACCGTCGAAGCAAGCATGAGAGGAATTCCGTTAATGGCAACTAGGCCAACGCCTAGACGCAAATCGATGTCCTTGTACCAAGTCCTCTGGCCACGAATTACGAATGCACCTTTGCCGACATATTCTCCGGTTTCTGCAGATTTTGATACCTGGCCTGGCTTAACCCAGTACACGGTTCCGTGAGCCCCGCCACCATTCCATGCTCTGCTCCATGCGAGGGCCATTGTAGCAGCGAGTTCAGTGGTCACATCATCGAGATCTGCCTCGATTTTGTCTACCAGTCTGAATGCAGGCATATCTTCACCAATGTGCGCAGGAGGTTGAGTATCGACAACGAATCCCTGATTGTTCCTCAATGAGCAAGATGGTGCTCCATGCATGTCAGCGTGAAGATAGCGGTCTCCTAGAGATAGGTGCTTTTTGACGATTGAATCGTTGCCTTTGGCATCTCTTCCACCAACCATCAAATGGCCGGAAGGAAGCATAGTCCATTTGTGGTTTTCAAACCACAAGCGTTTGGCTCGCCGAACTTTGGCAACTTGGCCGCTAGCCTCTCTTTTAGCTTGCTTTTTCTTAGCCCTTTCAAGTTCTAATTTCGTGTCCTCAAGGGCTTGAATAGCACCCGCAGATTTGTCCTTCTGCTTGCGCCCAGCTTGGAAATACCTCTGTGCATTTTGGTGAACTGTTTCATCGAGATATAGAGTAGCCTGTTTTCCGGGTTTGCCTTCTTCATCAGGCAAAAATGCGATGAAACTTCTTTGCGCAGCATCGACGGATTGTATCCATTCAATATCCTTGACTGCGCTCTTTACTCCATCCCAGGACATCGAATCGACAGCATTGTTTACCTGGTCTAGCAATTGTTCAACATGTGTCCAATTATTCTGAATTAAGTGGCCAATCTCTTGCTGCTTCTCGACCTTAGCCCCAAATCCTTCCAAGGCTCTTTCTTGTTGAGCGAGACGTCGCTCCAACCTCTCCACATCTGTTGAATGGCCGCGGCCCGGTGCAGCGACATCCAGCGCTTCAGCCTCTCTTCTTGCTAGTGCGTGAGCATCGTGTGGACCAAGCCATTCATCTACTGCTTCACACATTGTGTCGTACTCTTTGTACTCCATATCTTTGAGAGTCGTCAACACCATTGGCCATGCTTGTTCATAGCCATCTTTGCCACTGAATAGGTATCCTTTCCACTCACCATGAAGCATTGCCTGTAGTGATTCCCAAACCTCATTGAGGTTTGTGTCTTCGATTGCAGTATCTGCATCATTGCCAGTTTCAGCACAAATCGCACCAGAAATTCCTCCTCCAAGATTTAGAACACCGCCCAGTGTTCTTCCTAGATTTTTATCACTAGATTTCATCAATTCACTAAATGATTCAAAATCTAGGTCATATGGATCTCTTGCAGCAGGAGGTGGCGCATAGGTCACTCCTTTCTTCAGAGTTCTATCTGCGTAAGTTGCATGAGTAAGAGGTTGAATAATGAGGTCTTCACCATCGGTCAGGATGATATTTCCATCTCTGAATACTTCGACATAGAGATGGAATGTTCCGTGCGAGTTCTCGAATATGAATCTCAGAACCCTGTCAAAGCCAACCTGTTCAACGCCCTTTAGACGGGCGTTAGTTAGCACCTTTCTCAAAACCATAGCAAAAGGTGCTGGATATTGAGGCATTGGTCGGTCTCGTTGGCTGGTGTAAACCCGCTTTCCGCGAACCAAAACAAGGTCGGTATTTCCACCGGATTTGGCCCTAAGTCGAAGAACAACTTGCTCGTAGTGTGGCTGATAGCACTTCTTGCAGTGAGAGCCGACCATTTGGGATAACTCACGTGCAATTGCACGCAAATCTAGGCCGCTCATCACCGTCTTCATGCCCGCACCCAGCCATCGTCAACCCTCTTTACATTTCCATTCTTCTCATGGGATAGTAGGTGTGACAATGTCTGGTCGACAGCCAATCCTGGATGTGCGTCGGGAGTATCTTCGTAGGCCACTTTTGCGATTGCTTCCAAGATAGAATTCCCATCTTCAACCGCTGCTAGTACCCTATCGTGACGGATTGAGCGGTGGCGAATGTAGTGCTCAAGAGTCCTACTTGGAAGTGGAATGACCGGGCCATGTGAAGGGAAAATAAGGTGCGGGTCTTGGTCTAAAAGTCTCTCCAATTGTGAGATGTATGTCATCATGTCACCTTCACCCGGCGGTATCAGAATCGTCCCAATTCCAGCTACCATATCTCCTGCGACAAGTCCTGAATTAGAAATTAGACAGAGATGCTCAGGGTGGTGGCCTGGAGTATGGAGAACAGTCCATTCTTGACTGCCTAACTGCAAAACTTCTCCGTCCTTTAGTACCCTATCTGCTGTTGGAGATGCAGACCAAACAGGAACATTGAAAGCCTCCTTCAGTAATCCTACATCGGCCAAGTGGTCACTGTGTCCATGTGTGTAAAACACGGCTACTAACTCTCCTTTGTGCCTTTCAACGGCTTCAGCGACAGCCTCCATTCCTTCTCTGTGGCGGAAAGCAGGGTCTACAACGATGAATTCTCCTTCAGGGTCTCCTACAAGGTAGCAATTTGTGTGGTCAGCGGGAGGTAATGTTGCGGTTCTGACAGGTACAACTTCAACTCCATGTGCGAATAAAATCGAGCGGCGCCCCGGCATTCTAGTTTCTAGATCAATAGCCACTTTTTCCATGTCTTGACCCATCAGTCCAAGGCATCTCTCGACCTCCATCAGCAGCGTAACTACTGGTGGTGCAATTTTGATGACATTGTTTTGCCAAGCACCGATCCAGTCGCTGGGACTCATCCATCTAGCATCATCGAATTCGGTTTGCCCGACCAAAGAGAAATCATCGTGGTCATTCGCGTGTATGTGCAGGAATGTGTTCTCAAATCTGACCGGCCCAAATGGGGGAGTTGTCCTCATTGAGATAATTCTCATTCCCGAGATGTCACAAGGTATGTCACCATCGAGCGCCAACGGAAACCAGTTGGCTTTGTCATCGACAACCATTCCTCTGAAATCATCCTCTATCGATACTAGTCTGCCTTCTTGCGGAGCAAGCCCTAACTCCTCTACAACCTCTCTGAGGATTGCACAATGTTGTACAGAAATTCCTAGAGATTCACTTGCAGTGGTATCGACCCTAGACACTCCTCCTCCGGGAAATGCCCAATATCCCGGGAAAGACGGCATTGATTCGCTACGATTGCCCAGCAGAACCTCGACTCCGCTCTCGCCTTGTCGGGTTATCATCAGGGTCGCTGTTGGGCGAGGTGGCCTTCGCTCGATATTGGGCATACTCAGACCATTTGGAACCTCGCTCATGGTTGGCGCCAACACACAAATGGTTTCAAGACATAACATGGTTTGGCTACAGCATGGTCACAATTGAGGAGGATCTCGAGATGCTGGCCAAGGCCATGGAGATGGGCATAGACCCGTTTCCTCCTCCAAAACCAAAACGACCTTGGGCAAGATATGCAATTGCCTCGTTTCTAAGCATCATGATGATTAGTTGGGTTTCTAAATTCTTGATGAGATTCACATAAGCATTGATATGGTCATGCGAAGTCACGCAAATGTGCGCCTACGCAGTTTCTTGCTGGTGATTCTTCTCATCCTGCCGGGATGTCTGCAAGAATCGAGTGATGAGGTCAGCGCAGGCGATGATTCTGAAGTCAGCATAGAGGTGTGGTACACCTTTGCGGCTGAAACAATAGAGGAGGAAGTTTTCCTTGAATCGGTTGAATCTTTCATGGAAGAAACTGGAGTTCAAGTCAAAGCTACAAGGGTGTCTTATGGCGATGCAGACCAACTCTTCATGACTGCTGCACAGGGTGGTGAAGCGCCCGATTTGATTCGGATTTCATCGGATTCACTAGGTAAATTTGGAGAGGTGAGAGTAGATGGTGCGCCTCTTTTTGAAGACCTCCGCCCGCACTTGACTCCTGCTCAAAGACAGGCGTTTGACCCAGTTTCTCTAGAATCAATGCGTTATGGAGAATCTCTGTATGCGGTTCCAGCCAGTTTCGATTGTCTATCTCTGATTTACAATAAAGCGCTATTCGATGGTATGGAAGAACCCAACGAAGATTGGACTCTTGATGATTTGATGGCTGCTGGTGAAATGGTTGGACTTGAATTCCCTGTTAAGAACGCTTACTGGTGGTTCCCATTCCTCGGTGGATATGGTGGAGAATTATTCGATGAAAACGGTACTCCTACACTTGATGAGGGCGGAGCAGCAGCATCTCTAGAGTGGATGATGGACCTAGAATTAGAGTACGGGATTGTCCCAGAAGGAACTCAGAAAATTAGCATGGAAAACTCGTTTGAAGCATGGGACACTGGAATGGTAATCGATGGACCTTGGAATTGGGCAAGGTATGGAAAAGGAATCGACAATCTTGGCCAAACCCTTCTCCCAAAGGTCAGTGAGAATGGAGACCACCTCTCTCCTTTGGTAACATACAAGGGTTGGGCTGTGTCAAAACAGAGCCCTCAGAAGGTCGCTGCAACCGATTTAGCACTCTATCTATCGAGCGATGAAGTACAGAAAGAGTTCGCTCTTCAGACTTACACAATACCTACATCTGAGAATTTGAAACAGGATGCTGAGATACTCGCAGATCCTGTGATTACCGGATTTATCGAGCAGGCAGAACTTGGAACTCCTGCCCCAACAACTCGTGGTATGTCCATGGTTTACGAAGCTCTTGCACCAGCATTCGAACAGGTCTACACCGAAACATCAACCGCTTCTGAGGCGCTTGAAATGGCTGATGAAGAATTGGAGAGAATGCTAGAAGATGCAGACTGGGCTGATGAAGCAGTACTAATCGAAGGCTACAGGACAGCAGATATTGAATTTGAAATTGGCCAAGGCAATCATTCAATCTTCTTGGATGGAGAACTTCACTCGACCCTATCAGACGGAGAAACAGTAGTTGATTCATACACGGGATGTCTTTCCTCGTATTCAACAGAAACCACTTTCAGTTGCTCGATTCCAGGGTTGATTCCAAACCAAGAACATACGGTTACTGTCAACGATTCTACAGGTGAGATTTACCAAGAAACCGTCATCTCTAGCGTTGAAGACATCTTACCAGAACCTGGTGGAACAAGTGGAGTATTGTTTGCAATTGGGTCAATCATCCTATCCTTGGTTGCTCTACTTTCATATGGCGCATGGAAGGACAAGAAGAAGACATCTTCGCGAGGTGCTCATTTCTACATTGCACCAGCCCTTGTTGCTCTTGCAGTGCTGACTTTCTATCCTGTTTTCTATGGATTCTACCTTTCAGTAACCGATGCAAGCCAAACAAAACTCGGTGATGAATCGTTCATTGGACTCGCCAATTTCGTCGAGGTTTTCACTGCAGAAGGATTCCTGAAGGTCACTGCATTCACCTTGATTTGGACATTGTCAAACGTAATCGCCCACATCGGAATTGGTCTCTTCTTGGCACTAATTCTCAACGACAAGAGAATACGTGGAAGGGTTGCCTACAGGACAATCATGCTTCTTCCGTGGGCGATTCCTTCATACATCTCAGTTCTAATTTGGAGAGGTATATTCCAGCCCGACGGCTTACTCAACGATTTGCTTGGTACGGACCTAAATCTACTCGCCGACCCAACCGGAGCGCAAATCGTTGTTATTTTGGTCAATATATGGCTAGGTGTGCCGTTTATGATGATGTCATTATCTGGTGCATTACAGTCTATCCCTCGTGAAATGTATGAGGCTGCGGAAGTAGATGGAGTAAGTGATTGGGACCAATTTAGACATCTTACATTGCCTAATTTGAAGAGCGCTCTAATCCCTCTTTCACTACTCGGATTCATTTGGACATTCAATATGTTCAATGTGATTTATCTGATGACGGACGGCGGTCCAAACCTAACTTACGGACCTGGCTCAACTGATATTCTAATCACCTACGTCTATGATGTAGCATTCATCGATGGACAGTATGGGCTGGCTGCAGCTTGGTCTGTAGTAATCTTTGCAATGCTTGTTGTATTCTCTTGGCGTTACATGAAGCAAACCAATGCTACGGAGGCGGTATCATGAGCGGTGAAAGGACCATGCGTGATTGGTACGCTCCTTTGGAGATTTACACGCTTGCATCGTGGCTGCGTGTAGCTGTAGCGGTCAACATCTTCTTGCTCCTGTTCGACTATCTTAGAGACGATGGTATGCTGTATTCTCTCGCTGGAATTGCTCTGATGTCCATGTTGGTTTACAGCCTGCCTGATGGAAGTACATCTTGGCGCAGAGACGTGTCACTTGCCTTGTCTGGCGGTATCGTCTTGGTTGGAGTTCTCTCTGTACTTTCAGCGCCGATTGGATTTGTTATTTGGATGGAATCATGGCTTGTGATTCCAGGATTCATTTCCCTGTACTGGATTTCTTCGCCTCACGTTTCGAGATGGAATAGAGAGCGTATGGAAATCGGTCGTATAGAGAAAGGCCTTGCTAGAAACAAAGAGCATGCTGCGGCCTATCAGAGAATCGGAAAGCACGTGATTTTGGCACACTTTGCGTTCATTGTGTTACTGCCAGTCATTTGGATAATCGACATTTCATTATCTCCAGGAAATGCGCTTGGTGGCAGCCTTGGAGACTCGTTTACTACAGAGCATTATTCCAAGATTCTTGGCGGTGACCAATTCTGGGTTTGGATGACAAATTCGCTGATTGTATCAATTGGTACAACGATTGCAGGTCTTGCTCTTGCAGTACCAGCAGCATACGCATTCAGCCGCTTCAAATTCAGTGGACGAGACCCAGCAATGTTCTCATTCTTGCTGGTGCAAATGTTCCCGGGAATTATCATCCTAGTGCCGTATTTCATGGTGATGAAGTCGCTTGGTTTACTCAACTCACACCTTGGATTAATCATGGCATATTCGGTAACGGCTCTTCCGCTATGTGTTTGGATGTTGAAGGGATTCTTCGACACCGTGCCAAGAGAACTAGAAGAAGCAGCAATGCTTGATGGATGTAATAGATTCGAAATTTTTGCTAAGATCATTTTACCTCTTTCATTACCAGCGATAGCGGTCACTGCGCTATTCTCTTTCCTCGCAGCATGGAATGAATTCCTGCTTGCCCTTACCTTCAACACTTCAAATGACATGTACACACTGCCGGTTGGTCTAGCGTCCATGATCTCCTCAACCGGTCAGTCATGGGGAGACTTTGCTGCAGCGAGTTTGCTTGTGAGTATGCCAGTAGTGGTCTTGTTTATCCTATTCCAGAAGTTCCTCATCGAGGGATTATCAGCAGGGGGAGTCAAGGGGTGATTCCATGGTATCAGTAAGATATGAGAAAGTAACTAAGAGATATGATGATGGCACAGAAGCTGTCAAGGAACTAGACCTTGAGGTGGCAGATGGAGAATTCCTTGTTCTTCTAGGGCCATCTGGTTGTGGTAAATCAACCACATTGAGGATGTTGGCTGGTCTTGAGGACATTTCTGATGGTGAAATCAAAATTAACGATGCCAGAATCAATGACTTACCCCCAGGTGCGCGTGGTCTAGGCATGGTTTTCCAATCATATGCTTTGTATCCTCACATGAACATTCACGACAATCTATCCTTCGGTTTGAAGCGAATGAAGGGAGAAGAGAAGTTGTCTGATGAAGAGGTCAAGTCAAGAGTTCATGAAATGGCAAAGATGCTTGGGCTCAGTGAAGAATTGTCCAAGCGACCAAAGGAATTGTCGGGTGGACAAAGGCAGAGAGTTGCTCTTGGTCGTGCTCTAATCAAGCAACCAAAGGTACTGCTGATGGACGAGCCACTATCAAATTTAGATGCAGAATTACGTCATCAGATGCGAGGTGAAATCCGTCGCCTGCACGAAGAGTTAGGCTGCACTACAATTTACGTAACTCACGACCAAATCGAAGCGATGACTTTGGCAGATAGAATCGCAATTCTAGACAAGGGTGAGTTGCAGCAGCACTGTCCGCCAATGGAGGCATACAACAATCCAGCCAACGATTTTGTCAAGGGATTCTTGGTCAAACATCTAAATGATATCAAAGAAACAGCAGACACGCTATTCAAGGACTGAGACCAATGCGCAAGGCGATTTTCCTAGTTGTTTTACTCCTAGCAATGAGTATTCCATATGCTCAAGCAGAGAGTGAAGAGGGAGTTCTTTTCACTTGGACAGGAAGCGCTAGCACAGTAGAATTAGCAGGTGAATGGGACTGGGACAATCCGATAACGATGACTGAGTCCGGTGGAATATGGTCAGCAACATTAGACTTGGCAGATGGATTATATTGCTACAAATTCATAGTCGATGGAAACTACATTTTCGACCCCTCAAACACTTATCGTGGCTATTGTGACGGAATTGAGAATTCCGTTGTCAGAGTCGGCATAACACCATCTCTCTCCCACCAATTAACCGATGACAAATTGGTTGTATCTAGTGTTGAAAATCCAAATTCTAACTATCCTTTCACTCAGAATGGCGATACTTGGGAACTTGATTTGAATCAGTTACAAGATGGCAAGCACAGTATCACTCTAGCGGCAGATGGCAAAGAATCTCTCGCAGTATTTTGGACTGGCCCGGATGCGGATTTCATTTGGGATGACGCACTAATCTACATGGTCATGACCGACCGCTTCGTTAATGGAAATACCAGCAATGACGGCGCTCCTAGTGGCGCTGAAGCAGAGGCGGATTGGATGGGTGGTGACTTAGAAGGAGTCACACAGATGATTGAATCTGGATACTTCAATGACTTAGGAGTAAATGCACTTTGGATTTCTCCATTCAACACCAACCCAACGGGTTCCTATGTCGCAGCAGACGGCCAGCACATGGTTTCTGGCTACCACGGATATTGGCCGGTTGAACCAAGACAAGTCGATCCACGATTTGGTGGTGAAGAGGCACTGACTGAGATGGTAGGTGCAGCTCACGATGCAGGACTGCGTGTTATGGCCGACTTCGTAGTAAACCACGTCCATGAGGACCATGTATACGCTCAACAACACCCAGAGTGGTTCAATCAAGGATGTATTTGTGGAACAGACTTCTGTGATTGGACAGAGCGCAGACTCGACTGTCTATTCATGGATTACATGCCAGATTTAGACTGGAAGAATCGTGATGCGAGCGAGCAAATAATCGAGGACGCATTATGGTGGGCGGAGACATTTGATTTGGATGGTATCAGAGTAGATGCGGTCAAGCACGTCGATGACCACGCTATGACAAACCTTGCAACGAGAATCAATGAGAGGTTTGAGGCTACTGGAACCGATTTCTACCTGAAGGGAGAGACTGCGATGGGTTGGTCTGGACATTCCTTAGAAGAAAATGCAGAGCAATACCAAACCATCAATCGCTATATCGGAGATGATGCACTTGATGGACAGGCAGATTTCGTACTCTATCATGCAGTTGTGGACAATGTTTTCACTTCTGGAAACATGGATTATCAGCATCTAGACTTTTGGACAAATCGAAGTCAAGACCAGTATGTTGACGGTGCAGTAATGGTGCCTTATTTGGGAAGTCACGACTCCTCTAGGTACCTTTCTAGAATCCAAAATGATGGTACACAATACAACCAGTGGGAAGAACAGTCTAGGCCGACTACTCCTTCCTCTGGATCATACCAAAGCGCCAAGCAAGGAATTGCTTGGCTGCTAACCACGCCTGGTGCACCAATGCTGTACATGGGAGATGAGTTTGGACAGCATGGTGGAGCAGACCCTGATAATCGCAGAATGCTTGATTTCAATCTAAACGATGGGCAGCAAGATCTGAAGGATTTCACTTCTGAAATTGCAAACGTCCGTCTAGAGAACGAGGCGCTGCGCAGAGGTGTTTACTCTACTTACTACGTAGAGTCAGACATGGTTGCATACGAGATGACTACGGCTGAACAAAGCCTGCTAGTCGTACTAAACCGAGGTGGTGCAAATCAGATTCAGACCGCCTATGACGAGGTAATCTTTGGAGATTCAACAGTGTCTAGTGGCACACTCTCTGTTCTTGCAGATTCTGTGACAATTCTTGCTCACTTAGGAAACCAAGTTGAAGAAAATCAGACCAACTCAGGCAACAGTTCCACAGATACTCCCGGAAACTCAACCACAGGTAACAACACTGGAGTGCCTGCAGACAATTCTACAGAGGAAAATCAGACCCAGCAAGAAGAATTGCAAACCTGTGATGGATGCTGTGGAGATACATTTGAGGTTCCAATTTCAGAACCCTGTCCAATGGTCTCCTGTGCACCGTGTGATGAGGTAGAGGATAGTGGAGATTCAGCGGAATCATCCTCTGGTCCCTTGGTTAGGAATATACTACTAGTTGTGGTTCTAGTAGTCGTTTTAGTATTCATTCAAATGAGTCGTAGAAACGAAGATAATCACTGATCATTCTTGCCCCAGTGAATCTTGCCGAGGTAGCAATTGAAGCCCTCATAATTTCACACCACTTCTCATCGCCTTCATCCCAAGCAGGTAGAACTTCGTTCTCGATTACATCGAGTACATTTTTTGCATCTCGAACATCATCACGCTCATCGTCAGCCTCGCCAATAGCCCAACCGTTTACGCCGTGCTCACAGCCCTCTGGCCACCAGCCATCGAGAATGCTGCAGTTTGGCACACCGTTCATTGCCGCCTTCATTCCTGAGGTTCCTGAGGCTTCCATTGGTCTAATTGGGTTGTTTAGCCAGATGTCTACGCCACCGGTCATAGCCAATCCTGTTGCCATTGAATAGTCTTCAAGGAAGGCAACAGGGATTTCATTTTCCAAATCTTTTGCAGAATCAAAAATCGATTTGATGAGCGCCTTTCCACCCTCATCACGAGGGTGAGCCTTTCCTGAAAATACGAACTGGATTTTGCCAGCACCAATCTCACGAAGTCGCTCTAAGTCACTGAATACTAGGTTTGCACGCTTGTAGGTTGCAAACCTGCGAGCAAACCCAATTGTCAATCTGTTCTTATCGAGTCTAACTCCAGTGCTGGTCTGTACCAATTCTCTCAGTACCTTGCGAGCAACGTCCCTTGCCCCCGCTAAATCATCGGTAGGGATTTTGCCTGCGTGAGCTAACTTGGTTGGGTCTTCTCTCCAGCCTGGTAGTTGCTTATCGAATAAATCAGCCATCATTGGGCTGGTCCAGGTAATGTGGTGAACACCGTTTGTAATCGGTGCAATGTGATGGTCAGCAAACATTGAGGATGCAACCCAAGCATTGAGATTACTCACAGCATTTACAGGACCTGAAAGAGCAACTGCTAGGTGAGACATTGAAATTCTGCGACCTTCTTCAGGGTCTCCAGCACCGATTACTAGTTGCTTAGCATCAGCAGGCAGCAGGTCACCTAGAACCTCTTCCACAGCCTCCCATTCGAAACGGTCGTGACCAGCAGGAACAGGTGTGTGAGTTGTGAATAGAACGCGCTTTGCCAATTGTTCACGAGTCCATCCTTTGCCCAACATCTCTAGCAGAGCGAAAGTACAGTGCCCTTCATTGAGGTGCAATCCATCGACTTCTAGACCTAACTTGTCAAGAAGTCTCAATCCACCAACACCCAGAAGGTACTCCTGGCGAATTCTAACATAGTCATCTCCACCATACAGTGTGAGACCGAGTTCGAGGTGTTTCTCAGAATTCTTAGGATGGAATGTGTCAAGGAAGTAAACGGGAACTACGTGGCCGCTAACTCCAGTAATGTCCGCTCTCCAAACCTTGGCCCACAATTCTCCACCATCGAGCGGAAGTGAAATTTCCATTCCAGTATCCTGCATGTGTTGCGCAGGGTCTAGATCTCTGTAGGTCTCAGTTTGAACTCCGTCCTTGTCCAAATGTTGCCTTCCGTACCCCTTTCTGTAAACTAAGGTAACACCAACCAACGGGATTTCAGCATCTGCAGCACTCTTGACATGGTCTCCTGCTAAGACTCCAAGTCCACCAGAGTAGGTGTGAAGTTCTGACCAAAGACCGATTTCTGCTGTGAAGTAGCCTACGACTCCCATGCAGGGTTGGCTAAGTGATACAGGTTATCATAATCGCGACTGCACAATCTTCGATAATTAGCCGATTTTGCTAATCCGTCGGCTGATTTGCGAAATTTCCGCAAAGTATGAAATCCTGCTTGAAGTAATTCAAAACATGAAGGAACTCGGACACTGTCCAAGATGTAAATCCTCGAATATACATGTTCACAATACACCCGGAAAGAGAATGGAAATTTGTGAAAATTGTGGTTTCGTCGATACATACGTACTTGGTTCATACAAAAATCCTGGCAGAGTAATGTTCATCTCAATATTCCTCGGAATTCTTCCATTAGTTGGATATCTGGTGTACCTCTTGTTCTTACGATAGATCAAATCCAGACATCGTTTTCTGAGGTTAATTCGCTTTCTTCCTCACCGGTATTCACTACGCCACGAGGCTCTACTAGCATGATTTTGCACTCACTGGTTGCATACGGCTTGTGCATTACTCCCTTAGGAACAACGTACAATTCACCCTCATTCAACTCAACCTTACCATCTTCAAATTCGATGACCATTGAGCCTTCAATCACAATGAATACCTCATCGGTTTCAGGGTGATTATGCCAGATGAATTCGCCTTCAATCTTGGCTAATTTGAACTGATAGTCGTTCATTTCAGCGATGACTTTGGGCGACCAGTGTTCAGAAAACTTCGACAATTTCTCTGTGAAATTGACCTTCTCCATGACCGAGCCTA
>CEUV01009804.1_pt1 | contig 15876 bp, 10 predicted proteins | sample 356401 | NCBI WGS metagenome assembly CEUV01 (sample SAMEA2622710, study PRJEB7988) | marine metagenome | isolation source: saline water (ENVO:00002010), including
GCTCCACGAACGACGCGTCTCGAGCGTTTACGTGACGCGCCATGACTTTTTCCACCGCCTTGCGCTCGACGACGCCCGCCAGCGCGGCGTCGCACAAACCAGTCTTCACGAGTCGTTCGACGCGCTCTCGACACACTTTCGCGACGACCGCCTCCGGCGAGACGGTCTTGTCCTCCTCTTCCTCCTCTTCCCTCGATCGTCGCTCGAGCTTCGCGACGATCTCATTCGTCGTCTCGCCGTCCTCGTCCGCGGATTCTTCGAGCCATCGCGGATGCGCGTTTCCGCTTCGATGCTTACACGCGTCGACAAAGAATCGCACGGCGTCCCCTCGCACGCGCATCGCGCGCGACAGATCGATCGAATCCGCCTCCACGCATCCGTACCCTTGCATCAGCGCTCCCGGCGCCGGTTTCTCTGATACGCCCCCTCGCATCGCGAGCCGCGCCGCTAAATTTCGATACGTCACCTTGCTCGTCGCGCGCGCGTGAATCTTCAGCTCCTCCTCGATCGCCTCTCGCACCGCCCGAGCGCGCGCCTCCGGATGCTTCTCCAACCATTCCATCCCCACGTCGTCCCTCGCGCCGACGTCGGCCGCCGCGCGAAGTTTTTTCGCCGTCAGCGCGTCGAGAAATCGTTGTCTCGCCGCGCGCGGCACCTTGGCCCGCGCGCGCATGGAAAATTCTTGCGTCACCATCGGTCGCTCCGACTCCGGCAGACGCGTCAACAGTCTCGCGTCTTCCTTTGCCGCGCGTTCGGCGCGCGAAAACGTCTCCGCGCCGCTCGTCGACGCCGCGTCGCCTCGGTTCGCCGCCGCCGCCGCCGCCGCGCCCGCGCCCGCGCTCCTCGATCGGTCTCCCGGCGGGAGATACGGCGCGTCGCGTCGAACGGGGCGCTCCTCCAGCGGTACCGTCGGTCGACGACGTCCCAGCGCGCGCGCGCGGTCGCCATCGCGCGCGGAGACGTCGGCGTCGGCGTCTGAATCCGACGACGAGAGCGCAGCCGCGCGCGCCAAGATGGCGTCGCGACGCGATGTCATCGTCGCCGACGCGCGCGAGACGCGCGCGAGGACGCGCGCGACGGTGTCTCGTCGACGATGCCTCGCGCGCGCGACGCGCGGGCGAGGCGAGCGGTGACGACGGGGGTCGGGACAGTTTTTCGGGACAGATGCGTTCGGGACAGACGTCTTCTTCTACGATGTGGTACACCCGCGCGCGCGGTTCTCTCGACTCGGCGAAGAGAGCTCGTGTACGATCTTCCTCGCTAATTCTTTCGCGTCGTCGATCGCGGTGCGACCGAGGGCGAGCCTGTCGAGTCGGAGTCGACGGAGACGCGCGCGCGCGACGCGCGCGGAATCGCAGAGTGCGGCGCGCGCGTCGGCGGCGGCGGCGACGCGACCGACGACCGGGATCCACAGATCGGGATTATCGGCGAGCGCCACGAGGGTGGATCTCGCGCTGTCGATGGCGCCGTCGAGGGTGATGCCGTCGTCGGCGGCGGCACCGTCTTCGGCGGCGTCTTCGGCGGCTTCGAGGAGCGAAGCCAAGGCGTCCACGGCGTCGTCGACGAGCCTTTGACGCGTGGACGCACCGCGTTCGCTCAAAAGAAAGGCTATCGCGTCCTCCAGCGCGACTTTTGTCGCGCGTCTCGCCTCCTCCTCACCGTTCGTCGTCTCGCGTTCGCCCGAGACGAGTTCGTCGACGCCGGCGGCGACGCGCTCGAGCGCGCGTCGACAGTCCGATTTCGCCGCGCGCTCCGACGACGCCATCGGCGTCGTCTCCACCCCGTACGCGCGAATGAGACGAATCAATCGCTTGTATCGAATCGATCCATCGTCTGCGAGGAGCAATCGTCGCAGACTCTCGCGCATCTCGGGACTTTTATCGCTCAAGACGCGCGACAAGACGAACGGGTAACTCCTATCGACGACGCGAAACGACGCGTCGATGGTCGTCGCCGTCCCTTCCAACGCCGCCAACGCGCGCAAAATGCGCGAAAAGTACGGCGGGAGACGAAATCCGTGTTTCATGAGCGCTGTGGATAATTGCGAGACGACGCCCATGAAATCATTACTCGTGCGAACTTTGGACCTGCTCTCGCCCGCGAAGACGACGCGAAGCGCCTCCTCTGCGGCGGCGACGTCGACCCCCGATGGAAGAAAATCCATAGCCTTTAAATCATCCACCAACCCTCTCGCATCGCGATTGACGAATCCTACCAATCCACGTACCATCGCGCGTCTCGTCTCGATGGGAACCTCCACCGTCATTCCAAAATCTAAATACGTCAATCCGCCGTTTTGAGCGACGAGCAAATTCCCCGGATGCGGATCGACGTGCATGAATCCCGCGCTCAGCAACTGATGCAACGACGCGCGCACGCCTCGATCGAGGACTTCGTTCGGGACGATCCCACGCGCGCGCATGACGGACACATCGGTGAGGCGAACGCCTTCCACCCACTCCATCGTGAGCACGCGCGCTCCGCTCAGCGACGCCACGACGCGAGGCGCGCGCACCAATCCCGCCAATCCGACGCCCGCGTCTCCGTCCTCGGCGTACATCTCTCGAAACCGCTCACAATTGCTCGCCTCGCGCGCGTAATCCATCTCTTCGAATATTCGACCGACGAGCTCGTCGACGATGCCGACCACGTCGCTCTTAAAGTTTCTCCAATAGCCGACGACGCCGACGAAACGTCTGAGAATGACGGCGTCCAACGCGACGAGCTCGGCGAGACCCGGACGTTGGAGTTTAATGGCGACGTCGTGACCGCCGGGAAGCGTCGCGCGGTACACCTGCGCCAGAGACGCCGCCGCCACGGGCGTTTCGTCGAATCTTTCAAAGAAATCGAGGGAGACGCCGAGCTCTCGCTCGAGCGCGCGCGCGCTCTCGCGCACATCAGACGGCGGCAACGCGTCCTGTAATCTCGACAATTCCTCCACGTATTCCACCGGAAACACGTCCGCGCGCGTGGACATCACCTGTCCTAACTTTATGTACGCCGGTCCGAGTCTCGTGAGCGTCTCGGTGAAGGCGCGCGCGCGCCGTCGACGCTCGCCCGCGCGCGTCGCCACCCGCGCGGCGACGCCGCCCAATTCATACGCCACCACCACCGCTCGCGCCAGCACGCGAAGCGGCCGTCGCATGAACCACGCCTCGAACGCCTCGATGTCGTACCGAAGATTTCCTCGCCACGGCGCGTCGACCGTCGCCCCCCCGCGCGCGCGCGGCGCCGCGCTCGTCGACGCCGCGCGTCCCGAGCGCGCCCTCGCCTCCCCCACGAGCGCGTCCACGCGCTCGAGCTCGGCGCGCGTCGCCCACTCTCGAGAAAACGAAGACATCGTCGCCTCCGTCGACGCGCGCGCGTCCTCGCGGTCGCGCGTCGTCGTCGTCGTCGACGCCCATCTCGAATCGAAGGGGCGCCTCGACGCCGCGCGCAGCGCGACCGCGAGGACGCGACGACGCGACCGCGAGAGCATCGCGAGTGGACGATGGAGACGACGGTGACGATGCGGTCTATGGGGACGCGCGCGGGAGACGCGCGCGCGCGCTCGGCGACATCGGTTCCCACCGGGCGCGCGCTGTCGATTGGAGACGAGACGAACGGGCGCGAGAGACCACCACGCGCGAGCGAGCGAGGACGCGCGAGCGAGCGACCGAGGGACGGAGGATGATGCGCGCGACCGCGCGCGCGATGGTGACGCCTCGAACGCGGGGCGTGCGCGCGATGACGACGATGGGCGCGTCGGGACGCGAACGCATCGTCGGCGCGAGACGACGCGCGAATCGCGCGCGCGCGGTGGGTGAGGACGGGAAGTGGACCCCGGGACCGTTCTTACGACCCGATGGGTCGCCCCCGCTCGAGTCGTACAACGGACCGACGGTGTGGAGGCTGATGCAAGAGGAGCTGATCGAGAGCGGGTTGGAACAGATAACGCCGACGAGCGCGAGGGCGATGGGGGAGGAGGGCGGATGGACGCTCGTGGACGTGCGGCCGGAGAGCGATTATGAGGCGAGGCACTGTTGGGGAGCGATCAACGCGCAGTATTATCGAGCGATTGATGCGAGCGATCCGAAAAATTGGGGGAAGGCGGCGCTGAGCGCGTTTGCGTTTCCCGAACGCGTGGGCGGCGGATACCTGAACGTGACGGAGAATGAGGATTTCTTGGACGAATTGACGGCGCAAGTGGAGTGGGGAAGTCCGTTGATTTTGTACGACGACGTCGGCGGCGTGATCGGGGAACCGGGGGTGGATTTTGAGAACGGCGTGCAGACACCGTCGTTGATGGCTATTTACGAGCTCGCGGCGCGGGGATGGGGGGTCGATAACCTGATGCACATGGCGGGCGGACTGGTGTTTTGGGACGAGGTCGACGGGTTCGACTGCGGTGAGGTGGTGGAATCGACCGAGGCGGATGAGGAATGACGGCGAGAAGAATAGCGCGTGTGAATACGGAAAAAACCAACGTCTCTTCTATACAAACTAATCAAAAGCTACGCCTATAATCATCTACCAACCCGATTGTTTCAAAGTCTCGTACACGTAAAAACTGATGGCTGAGCCCGGGGCGACGGCGGCGACTCGAGCGTTGACGCCGGCGAACAGTCCTCGAACGCCCTCGCGCTCGACGACGCGCGCGAGCACGCTCCGCATGGACGCCGAACTCGCGCTCTCAAACCTGAGCGTCTGCAACCGCGTCTTCGCCAAATCCAAAGGATGCGTCATCACCGTCGCCGTCGACGCCGCGAGCGTCGCGCACGCCGAACTCATCGTCGGCGACGTCTCGCCGCTCGCCGTCGACGCCGCCGCCGCCCCTCGCGCGCCGTCGTAAATCATAAAATACGCCGCCGACCACGGCCACCAGACGAAATTCTGCGCCCAGTACCCTCGAAACAATCCTCTCATCCCCTCCTCTCTCGCGATGGTGCGAATCGCGTGCGTCCAATTCCTATACGTCCCCGCCCGCGCCGTCTCCGCCAGCGCCCCTTGCGTCTGCAGTCGCTCCTTCACCACGTCCATGGGCGTGTACACCACCCCCGCCAACGCCTGCGCCCACATCCCCGCCAACGCACTCGCCGACGCCGACTCCCCGAACGCTCGTTTCCCGCTCTCGTACCCGACGAAATACGCCCCCGACGCCGCCGGCGCCATCGCGGCGACGGCGCCGAATCCGCCGTACAATCCTCTCCACCCCCCGTTCGCCGAGTTCCCCCTCCCGAGCCCTCGAACCTGCGCGCGCGCCTTGACCGTATCCATCGGGTGCGTCACCGCGCGCGCCACCGTCCCCGCGCACGCCCCTCGCGCGCCCTCTCGCGTCGCGTTCGAGCGCGCTCGCGCGTCCTCGTCCCCGACGTCATCCGTCTCGCGCGTCATGCGCGTCGATTCCCTCTCGATCGCGTCGTCCCGATCGACGCGTTCGATCGAGACGACTTCCACGCGCGATGCGCGCTCGAGACGCGCGTCACGAAGTCCGACGACGCGCGACGCGCGCGCGTTCCCATTGCATTCCGGTCGGTCGCCGCGGTGGCGCCGCGATGACGTCGTCGCGCGCCCACAGTCCGCGCCGCGCGAGAAGGCGCGCGAGCGAGCGCTCGAGGGAGGAGAGACGCGAAGGGCGATGACGGTCGTCGCGTCGGCGCGCTCGAGCGCGATTTCGCGAGAGGGAACGCGCGAGAGGGAAGGCTCGAGATGGCGCGCGCGCGGGAGGTTCGCGCGGAAGATGACGACGACGACGACGACGCGCGGGAGACCGATGCGAGGGCGCGCGTGGAGAGCGGTGATGCGAGACGGTGACGACGAGCGCGCGGCGAGCGCGGTGGGGACGTCGACGAGCGATGCGCGCGAGGAGAGGGGACGACCCGGGGGGTTATCCATGGAGGTGAGCCGCGAGCCCGGGAGGGTGACGTTCGGCGGTGCGGGAGGGTCGAGAGTGGTGGATTTCGTCGCGGCGTGGGACGCGATATCGCCGAGGTTGGCGGCGAGCGGGAGGGAGGAGGTGAACGAGGAGATGTTGTTGAGCGCGTTGACGCTGGCGATTCCGAGGTTGCAGCAGATTCCGAGGGACGGCGAGAGGCGTAAGCCCGCGCACGAGCGTGCGGTGGACGTGACGCTGACGCTGGCGGATTTGGGAATGGATGCGGAGTGTATATCCGCGGGATTGCTTCGGGAGGCGGTGATACACGGGACGGTGAGCCTGGATGAGATCGAGGACGTGCTCGGGGAACGCGTCATGCGATTGGCGCACGACGTGGGACGAGTGCACGACGTGCCGAGCAGAGTGAGGTCGTACGATGAAAACGCAGCGGAACGTTTGAGGTCGTATTATCTCTCGTTTCACGACATTCGCGCCATCGTGGTAGAGTTGGCGTATAACTTGGATGCCCTGCGAAACGCCGACGAGCTCGAACCCATCCAGAGGATGACGCTGGCTCTGCGAACGATGCAAATTTACGCGCCGATGGCGCACGCGTTGAACACAGGGTCTCTGTGCGCCGAGTCTGAAGATTTGGCGTTCAAAACTCTGTTTCCGACGTCTTACGCGTCGTTGGAGGAGTGGCTCACGGCGAAGAGTCCCGACGACGCGGTGATTTTGGACAAGACAGTAAAGATTTTGAACGACAAATTGAACTCGGATGTGACGCTCAACGCGCTCATGGGCCGAGGTGGGGTAAAGGTCTTAGCTCGTCGCAAGTCTCGGTACTCCACGATGAAGAAGATCATTCGAGATGGACGAAAGCGAGAGGAAGTGCACGATTTACTAGGAATGCGACTCATCTTGACGCCGCAGCCGGGAAGCGGGGCGGAACCTCCGGGGGTGGGTCAAGTGTTTTCAGACGCGACGTATGAGGAGATGGAGGCACGCGCGTTGAAAGCTGCAAACGCGGCGTGTTATCGCGCGCAGCAAATAGTGCACACGATGTTTCCGACGGTGTCCGGACGGACGAAGGATTACATAAGCAACCCGAAACCGAACGGGTACTCCTCTCTCCACAGCACCATCAAGGTGGCGTTCGATAAAGTGGGTGAGCCGCTCGAGGCGACGTTGTCGATGAAACGTGGAACGAGCGTCGAGATTCAGATTCGAACGGCAGCCATGCATCTCGCCGCGGAAGCGGGTAAGGCTTCGCACACGTCGTACAAGGGCGGCTTGAAGGAGGACACCGGCACCGCCGCTGCCCTCGCGGAGCTCGCCGACGCCGCGAACGATGCCGCGGAAGAAAAGTTTGGCGCATTCACGCAAGCCGATTTACATCAACGCGGTGGTAACCACGATAGACTGTTCGACGCCTTCGATCTTAACGGTGACGGTCGGGTCACGATCACTGAGCTGCGCACGGTGCTGGAGACGATTTGGGAAGACGAAGAGAACGCAGACTTGCGCGAGGAAGCGCAAGCGTTGATGACGATCCTCGACGTCGATCACGATGGTACCATCGATGCGGACGAGTTCGCCAGGTTTAGGTCTTCTCTCACCGCCATCGCCGCCTTACCGAAGGCTGACGCGGAGACGTTGGCCGCCATCAACGCCGTCGCGTTGGTTTCGGTGGACGAGGAACAAGTCATCGACGAGGCCGATTCGGTGATCGATGTGGACGCCACGGAGGTACCAACCGGTGATTCGATCGATGAGAACGCGGAGCTCATCACCACGGTGCGCGCGGCGATCACGTCGAGTTACGAGTACACCGGCAAAGTGGACCTCGCGGGACGCAAAGCGGCGGCAGCCATGAGCGATCCCGAGGGCGGCCTGGTGGAGTGGCAGCTTGTGTGGGATTTGATCAGAACTGGGCGAGCCGAGACCGCGCGTCAGCTGTTTTATCAGCGCACGACACGCGCGCCGGGTCAAATCGTGGTGTGGGAACAGTGGGCACGTTTCGAACTCCTTCAGGGTGATCCCGAGCGGGCGAGGAGTCTCTATCGAGCGGCGTTGTTGCACTGCGAAGACCAACCGCTCGTTCGCGCGGAAATTCTGCGCAAGTGGGGCATGATGGAGATGGCGTCCTCGGATCAATCGCGCAGCGCCGCGCACGAAGACTTGTTTTCTCGATCCGTCAACTTGCTCGTCGAAGCGAGTGCCGGCGGTAAAGTCGCGGCGGCGCAAGCCATCGCGGCGCAGGCGAAGACGTACCAGGTCTGGGCGCAAGGTCTCGCTCGTATGGGCGAAATTGAAGCTTCCCGTAAGCTTCTCGCAAAGGCGAGCGCGTTGGATGAAGATAATGCCGCCGTCATTCACGCCCTGGGTCAGATCGAAGAGACGCTCGGCGACGCTCGGGCGGCGGCGGCGACGTACGCGCGGGGCTTGAGCGCGAATCCCACCGACGCGCACTTGCTGCAATCGTTGGCGCGATTGGAGGCGCAAAGTGGTGATCTGTACAAGGCTCGACAGCTGTACGAGCGAGGCATCGAGGCCAATCCGGAAAATCATTACCTCAGACACGCGTGGGCGGTGAGCGAGACTAGACACCCCGACGGCGACGCCTCTGTCGCTCGCGAGCAGTTTCAAATCGCGAGTTCTCTCGCTGCTTGGTCCGTCAAGACGTGGGCGGCGTGGGCGCGCTTCGAGGCTCGGGCGCAGGACAACGCGAAAGCGATTGAGACGGCGAGAACACTCTACGAGCGCGGCCTCGACGCCGAGCCCGGAAACGTGGTGTGCCTCCTCGGCCTCGCCGAATGCGAACGCCGACTCGGACGCTACGCCGCCGCGCGCAAGATTTTAGAACGCACCGAACTGATGCATCCGAAGAACTGGGGCGTGCAATACGAGCGCGGCAAGCTCGAGGAGCGCGCCGGCGCCCCCGCGCAGGCGTCGTACCACTACAACCGTGCGCGAGAGCTCAAACGAGCCGACCGTCGCGCCCAGCCCCGCCCGTCCACGCGCCATCGCGGGAGTTCCGCCACGTGGAACCCCATCGACGCCTTGGAGCGCGAAGAGCTCGCCTCCGCCTCCGTCTATCCCGCGGCCCGAGTCGCCGCCGACGACGCGCCGCGCGCCGCCGACGACGACGCCGACGTCCACCGTCGCGTCTCGTACGCCCCTCGCCGCCGCGTCGTCCGCGCGCGTCGCGCGCGCCGCACCGACGAGTAGATCGCCTTGAAACACAAAATACGCGCGACGACGAACCCCGCGACGAGGACTTCCAGCCGTTCCGTCGCGACGCCCTTCGTCCTCGACGCGCCGCCCTTTATCCACGCGTCCGAATGCCGATCCGCATCCCTTCATCTCTTGAATCATTTCCCATGCTCACAGTATGAGTATCATGTCCGACGACGGTTCATTTTCTTTGCCCCATATCCAGACGCTCCATACTGATGTTCCATAAATATATTTCCATCCATATAGAGTGAGACACGAGCCCCATCACACCTCTCGTCGCCGTCCTATCCAGAGGCGACGACGCGCGTCCCCGCGCGTGCGGGGCGGACGTCGACACCGACACTCGACGAGTCATGACCCGTCGAATACACATTCCATCTCCGGTCTCGGATTCTCGCGCGCGCGCGCGCGCGCCAGCGTCAGCGTCAGCGCGCGCCTCCCGCGCGCGCCCGCACGCGCGCATCGTCGACGATTCGCGCGCGTCGACGCGGACGAATCGAACGCATTTATTTTTTGTGCGTTCATCCGCGCGCTCGACGATCGCGTCGCGTCGCGTCGCGAGCGCGAGGAGGGTGATCGATCATCATGGGTGCGCGCGCGCGACAACCGTCGACGATGCGCGCCATCGCGGTGGACGTCGCCGCGCGCGCGTTCGCGACGCGAGACGACCGCGAGGAAAGTCTCGTGGCGACGTCGATGGAATCGGAGGAGGAGGTCGGGGTGGTGACGCGCGCGATGACTCGCGTGCGCGTCGGACGGGGGCGGATGATGCGACGAATTCGCGATGGGCCGCGCGGTGGGAGCCGAGCGGGCGCGGTGGATGATGATGACGCGGATGGGTCGTCGGACGCGGTGGATGAGGATGCGTTGTTCAGCGAGAGCGCGATGGAGGGATCGCTGCGAGGAGGCGCGAACGCGTTCGTGGACTCGATGGACGACGGTGGGTTGGAGACTATTAAATTCGAGTCGGCGCTCGCGAGCGCGGAGGAGGCGGACGCGCGGCGCGAGGAGGACGGGCGAAGACCGCCGACGCCGGGAAAGGCGAGGGCGTGGTTGGTGAAAGAGGGAGGAGGAAGAGACGCGAGTCCGACGCGAGGGGAGAAGGAGTCGACGGGGACGAGAGCGGCGGCGGGGGTGTTAAAATCACCGAAGAGGAATGGATCGATGCAGTTTCTCACCGCCGTCGACGACGAGACGCGATCGAGGCTCGTGGCGACGCCGGTGCTCTTACCTCGGGTGCGATCGATCGACGCGGGATCGCTTGGATCGCCGTCGGGATCGATCTCCGAGCGATCGATGGAGATCGATGGAGGGGAAACCGAGACGGGGGCGACTCGCGTGTCTTCGTCTCTGTGCGCGTCGTCCACTCTGTCCAACGCCTCGGCGTTTAGCCCGGTGGCTTCGAGAAGCGTGTCGAGAAACGCCTCCATGGTTGACGTCTCCAAGATGAAACATACTTGAGAATTCTTGGTGCAATTAATGTAATTGATACCTATCGTATGAATGTGTATTTCAAAGCTCTACAAACACAAGACCTTGCACGAAGGCGCGGCGCGCAGCCCGGCGAAGTGCGCGTAACTTGTTCCGCGCTGCTGCACGCCGCGCGAAGCGCGCGCCTTGACGCGAACACCTCGCTCGCGAACACCACCCACCATCGACGCGGTCACGCCTTCGTTCACCGCATCTTTCTTAACCTCGAATTCATCCGCCGCCACGTGCACGTTCTTCACCGCTCGACCAGAAATGTCGCCGACGCTCTTCTCCCACTCCGGATCCCACGAAACCGCCTCCGGAGTCGAGCACGCGATGGACTTGCCGAACGGACACGTCGCGTACGCGCAATCACCGTTCTCAAAACCGGTGACGAAATGCTCTTCGAAGATGGAACGAAGGAGGTAGTACTCCTTCGTCGTCGGCGGGTGGAGCGGGAAACGCTCGGCGCGTCTGGCAAACTCTTCATCCGACACTTCGAGCTCGGCGTGCGCCGCCAGACCGTCGACCCAGTCGTAGCCAACACCGTCGCTGAATTGCTCTTTCTGGCGCCAGAGGACCTCTTCCGGAAGGTATGGATCCTCGGGCGTGTCAAACGCCTTTCGAAGGATGTACTTTTCCAGGTACGGACGTCCGTCGGCATCCTTCTTGTTGATGTCGATCATCTTGTCCTCCGGTCTCATGTTCATCGCGACGTCGATGACTTGTTGAGACAAGAGCGGCGTGCGAACCTCAATGCCCCAGCTCATCGTCGACTTGTTGGCGCGCAAAACGTCCCATTGATGCAAGCGCATCGTCTTGCGTCGGCACTCGGCGTGGAATTCCGCCGGGTTCGGCGCCTTGTGAAAGTACAAGTAGCCGCCGAAGAGCTCGTCGGCGCCCTCGCCAGAGAGCACCATCTTGAAACCCAAGGATTTGATGTGACGGCTCAACAAGTACATCGGCACCGAAGCTCGAACTTGTTCGAACGTCTCGAGGTGCCAGATGACGTCGGGCAAGGCGTCGAGCGCTTCTTCGGGGGTGAAGTGAACCTCGTGGTGAATCGTACCGAGCTGCTCCGCCACCTTGCGAGCAGCGACTAAATCCGGGGCACCCTTGATACCGATGGAGAAAGAGTGCACCGGTTCATCGGCACCGTACGTGTTTTTCGCTAGTTTACGTTGACGCACGGCGATGGAGGTGATGAGCGAGGAGTCTAAGCCACCGGAGAGGAGCACGGCGTACGGAACATCAGCCATCAAGCGCTTGGTGACGGCGTCGACGATGCACTCTCGAAGTTCGGGCAAGTTGGCCTCCTTGGTCGGCACGTAGTTTTCATCAGCCACCCACTGCGGGTTGTACCAACGTTCCATCGTCGCTGGCGCATCACCCTTCTTCACGTACACGTAACCGGGCGGGAAGGCTTCGTAGTTGGCCACCCCCGGGTCGTCGTGCAGCGTCTTCATTTCGCTACTAAACCACACGCTCCCATCCTTTCCGTTCGCCATGTACATGGGAATCTTACCCATATGATCTCTCGCCGCCACGATGACATCGTTCTCGCGATCCTCGATCACAAACGCAAACATACCGTCCAACTCGGACACAAAGCTCGGTCCGTGTTGCTCGTACAGGTGCCCGATGACTTGACAGTCGCTCTTATTCTCGCTCACGATGCCGTACTTTTCCCGTAATTCCGCGTGGTTGTAAATCTCACCGTTCGCGATGAACGCCGTCTTCTTACTCGCGTCCGTGAACAACGGTTGATCGCCGCTCTTCCCCGGCGCCACGATGCTCAGACGCTTGTGCACCATGAAGGTTTGCCTCCCCTCGTCGTCCACGCGCACCTCCATCCCGTACGAATCCGGTCCTCGATGACGCAAGCGCTTCGCCAGTTGATACACGCGCTGACGGTTCTTCCTCGCGTCGCCCGTGAGGCGCAAAACGCTGAAAATTCCGCACATCTCGCGCGCGCCCGCTCGGACGCGGGCAAAGCCCTCGAACCCTCGTTCGCTCGAACGCCGAGTCTCGTCGCGCCTTACACGACGCGTGGACGCGCGCGGACGACTTTGGGGACGACGTCGGCGCGGTGACGGAGGCGCTTTCGTTCGTGCGCGCGCGAATGCGAACGCTCGTGCGCGAATGCGACGTCCTCGCGACGAGATGTGACGACGGACGGCGGGTCGGGCGCGGGCCGAGGTGGGCCATCCCTGGGAGTGGCGGCGGGCGTTGGCGTGTGGGTAAACAGTGTGCGAGTCGATCAGATAAGCCATACGCTCGCGTCGCGCGCGACGAGGGGCGAGTCGAGAGGGAAAGAGGACGCGCGCCGAGCCGTCAGAGACGAACGAGAATTTTTTTGCGACCGAGGATGGGGGTGGTGAGGGCGTCGACGTCCTCCGTGGCGTCGCGGTGAAGCTCGGCGGGAAGGCTGGCGAGGGGGACGTCTCGCGAAGCGTCGAGCGGGACGCGGAGGACGCCGTCGCGAACGGCGGTGGAGACGCGGTGGAGCATGTCGCGACGACCTTCGCCTTGAGTGGTGCGTTCGTCGCGCTCGAGCCAGCGGGTGAGCCAGAAACCGCGGAGGGTGATGTCTTTGAATATGAAGGCGCCGGTGGGGACGACGAGCGGTTGCTTGGACATGCCTCCGTAGGTGATCATGACGGATGATGCGTTGGGTTGAAGCAGTCGCAGCATGGTTTGTGCGCTATAACCACCGACGGCGTTGAAACCGAATCGCGCGCGAGCGGCGAGCTCGCGGGTTTTCGTATCCAGACGTAACATTTTACCCTCGACGTCCGGCACGACGACGCTCGCGCCGTCGGCGCGCAAGGACTCGAAAACCTCCTCCGTCGCCTCCGCGCTCTGTCGAGGTCGACACATGGCTATCGTGTGTATTCCTCTGTCTCTCGCGAGCTGCAAAAGAGCGCGCCCGACGCCCGACGTCGCCGCGTTGAGCACCACCGTCTCTCCCTCACGAACGCCGTTATCCTCCAACAGTCTGTACGCCGTGCACGGATTCACCGTCAACATCGCCGCTTCGTGCACGGGCACGTCTCGATCGATGACATCAAACACCTTCGCTCGCGCCACCACCTCTCGACGCCACGTCCCGTCGACGTACGATCGATTCGGGACCACTCGGTCGCCGACGCGATAGCCCGCCGCCGACGCCCCCGGCCCGCACGCCGTCACCTCCCCCACGCCCTCGTTCCCGCCCACCGCCGGCATCTCTCGCGACACCGGGTACTTGCCCTCGATCGCGTTCAAATCCGACGGATTCACCGGCGCGGCGAGCATGCGAACCGCGATCTCGTCGTCCCCGACGCTCGCGGACAACGGTATGGATTCCACGCGCAGCACCTCTCCCGGGGCCCCTCGCTCGGCGTACACGCACGCCTCCGTCGTCGCGAACGAGCGAGCGCGCACCGCAGACGCGCGCCATCGCTTCGCCGCGCCGCGCGCGATCGAGCGCATCGCCTCGACGATGGACGCGCGTCAGAGTGCGGCGCCGCGCGCGAGAGCCGCTCGCCGATGGATTCGTCGACCGAGCGGCGAGACGACGACGCGACGACGTGTGAGGCGTGTGAAAAGGCGTATTCAAAGTATTCCTGTCCGAAATGCGGGGCCAAGCTCTGCGCGCTCGCGTGCTACGAGCGGCACAACGACGGGAGGTGTCGAAGCGCTTTTCACGAGAATGAGCTCGCGCGCGCGATGCGAGGGTTGACGGCGACGTCGGAGACGCGGACGGCGATGATGGAGAGTTTAAAGCGACAGGCGTTCGCCGACGGGACGTTGGATCTCGCGTCCGCGAGCGAGGGCGAGGGCGAGGGCGAGGAGGAAGACGAGGAAGGAGACGGCGACGGGGACGGCGAGCGGTGCGTGCTGAGCGAGAAGAGTTTAGAAGTCCTGCGTCTCGGGGGAGAACTGGACCCGGAGAAGTTGAACGAGGAGGAACGCGCGAGTTTCGAGCGCGCGATCGCGAGCGGCGAGCTCGTGAAACCGTGGGAGGCGTGGTGGGAATCGCCAGAGGTGGGACGGCCGCGCGCGAGCGCGAGAGGCGCGCCGGCGGTGGCGGAGGTGCGCGAAGACGCGGAATCGACGTCGACGAACGCGAGCGCGGACGACGATTTGCCTCCTCTGGCGAACGAGGATGAACTTTTGGACCCTTTCGACGCGCTGAGCGGGGGAAGAGAGGCTCCAGAAGTTCTTCGATGGCACTGCGTCAACGCGCTCGCGGCGTACGTCCTCGTCAAGCGCGTCTTCAACGGAGACTGGCGCGATGAGGAATCGGAAGCGTGCGACGCCGCGCTTGATGCATCCATCGTCCTCGCGGCTGAACGCGTCGGTCCGATTCCCGAGGTACAGTGCGCGAGAGACGCCGTACTATCCGTCGTTCGGCGCGCGAGTCCCGCCGACGTCGCGCCTCGCGCCGCCGTCGAGCGCGCCCTCCTCCGCGACCTCACCGCCCTCTTCGCCGCCGCTCCCACCGCCCCGATCCGCGCCTTTCTCGATCTCATCCGGTGTCTCAGACTCGCCGCCGCGGTCGGTCCTCGCACCGAGCGCGCGCCGCGCGTTCGCGCCGCGCGCAAGGCGCGATACCTCGCCTCGCACCTCGCCGCCGACGCGCGCGGCGACGTCGCGCGAGACGTCTCGCGCACCCTTCGCGACGTCACCGACGGCGCGCGCGACGACGAAAACGACGAAAACGACGAAAACGAAAACATCGACGGCATCCGCGCACCGCCCGTCTCGTCTCGCGTCGACGCCGACCGCCGCGTGCCCGCGGTCCCGCCGACGCGCGCGCGCGCACACCTTCATATAAAACACACACATTAGCCCAACAAATCAACGTAGTTAGTCATCGACCGATGGTCGAGGAGAGACGCGCCGACATCCATCGTGTGCACCATTTTCCCATTTTCACGAGTCACGACTCAACGTGTACCCCCTCGTTCCCCCGCGGCTCGCGGCGCGTGACGAACGCACGCGTCTCACTGTTTACCCACACGCACGGTGACCGTTTTCCGCCACCTGGCGACATGCCCATCATCACGCCGATCGGGCGTCCCGCGGACTGGACCGCGCGACGGCAGAACGCGCCCGACGCGAGATCGTCGAGCGCGCGCGCGAGCGAGCGAACGCACGCGTCTTCTCGTCCCGGCGCTCCCGTCGAGTCTCGAGGACGACTCGCGACGCCGTCGTCGTCCGTCGTCGTTGAATTCATTCATCGTCCATCCAAAGGATTCGATTCGATTCGAACGCGACGATGACGTCCTCGACGCGATTCCGCGCGATGATGGTCGCGGTCTTCG
>CEUV01122816.1_pt1 | contig 15852 bp, 16 predicted proteins | sample 356401 | NCBI WGS metagenome assembly CEUV01 (sample SAMEA2622710, study PRJEB7988) | marine metagenome | isolation source: saline water (ENVO:00002010), including
ATCCTGAATTAAAAATAATATCAATGGGTATGAGTGGAGATTATAAAATTGCAATTGAAGAAGGAAGTAACATGATAAGAATAGGATCTAAAATTTTTGGCAAGAGAAACTATCAATAGATATCTTTTAATTGTTCATACAATTATTTATAATAGCATTCTAAATTCAATTTATGAGTAAACTTAAAATATATACCTACATAACATTAGTATTAGCTGCAGGACTAGCTATATTCTTAGTTAGCAGAATTAAGTATAGCATAGATGAAGAAGCTAGAATCACAAATGCTGAAGAAAAGGTAATAAATAAACTAAAAATGATTAGAGATGCACAAATTACATTTCAAAGTGTAAATGGTAATTACTCAGACAATTGGGATTCACTTCTTAACTTTATTGAATATGGTAAAATTTTTATTGTTCAGAGGAGAGAAGAAACTAAACTTCTAGATTATGGTGCAGAAGAAACAACACTTTATATTGATACTCTCGGAAGCGTATCCGTCATTGATTCTATTTTTTCTTCTTATAGTAACTTTAGTGTAAATAACCTTCCATTTGTACCTGGATATGAAGATATTAAATTTTTAATGTGGGCAGGTGAAATTGAAAAAGGAGGCGTGTCTGTAAATGTTGTTGAGGTTAGAAATCCAAAGCCTTTTGATCCTAATAGAAAGGAAAGCAATGAAGCTAATATTAATAAACCTTTGAGGTTTGGTTCAAGAACTAGTATAACAACTGCAGGTAATTGGGAATAATTCTATCTAATTGACTTCCAAATCGAGAAACCACACTTTATTCGTCCTAAAATTAAAAGAAGGTTTACATTTTTATGAAACCAATTCTTTAAATAATTCTGATATTTTAAATCTTAACTCTATTAATAAAAAGACTTCTAACGTCTATGAGAATATTAAATTAATATCATTATCAGATAATTTTTTGATTCTACCCTCTGAGATAAACAAATCATTAAGTATTGAATCAATAGGGAAAACACTATCAAAAACAAATATTAATAATTTTAAAAAAAATCAAGTTAATAATATTGAAATATATTTTAAAGAAAATTACAAAAACAAATACATTAGTTCTTATCACCATATTTCTGAGATATTAATATCAAAAAAAAACATAAATAGTAAAACTCTATTATTAATTTTATTCCTTGATGACAAAATAATTATTGTATTATTTAATAAGGATAAATTATTATTTTATAATCAATTTAAATATGTGAAAAATAGCTTCATCAAGTATATTTTTTTAGTTTTTGAAGAATATGGATTAAAAAAAGAAACAATTGAAATTAATATAATTGACTCGTTTAGCTTTAATTCAAAAATTAAAAATGAATTTTTAAAATATTTTGATAAAATTGTAATGTACAAAAAATCTTTAAATGAAATAATCACCTCGAATGTCTAAAAAAATAGCTCTTTTTCCTGGCACTTTTGATCCTTATACTAAAGGCCACCATGATATAGTAATAAGAGGATTAAAGATTTTTGATACAATTCATATCGCAATAGGAAATAATCCAAAAAAGGAAAGATATTTTGAAATTGATATGATTTTATCTAAAATAAAAGAGCTGTATTCGACTAATAAAAATATAAATGTTATTTCGTATAACAAACTAACTGCTGAAGTAGCAAAAGATCTCAATGCAAATTATATTTTAAGAGGCTTAAGAAATACAACTGATTTTGAATTTGAAAATTCAATTTCTCAAATAAATAGAGATTTAAATTCAAAATTGGAAACTGTTTTTTTAATAACATCACCAGATTTAGCTCCAATTAGTTCTTCAATAATAAGGGATGTAGTAAAATATGGTGGAAATATTAATAAATACCTTCCCTATAAATTAAAAAAAATATGAAATATCTATTTATAACCATTTTAATTTTGTTATCCATTAATATCCATAGCCAAACTAATAAACCGATACTACATGGTAAAAATTGGATTGCAATAACTGGAAAACCACTTGGTGCTACAGCTGGATCAATTATATTTAATAAAGGAGGAAATGCAATTGATGCATCTTGTGCAATGCTAGCTGCTACATCTACAATGTGGGATGTTTTAGGATGGGGAGGTGAAACTCAGGCACTAATATATCACCCAAAGCTTAAGAAAGTAATTGGAATAAATGCACTAGGCGTAGCTCCATCTAATGCAACACCTGAGTTTTTTAAAAGTAAGGGGTATATAATACCTCCAAAATATGGCCCATTATCTGCTGTTACACCGGGAACTCCAGCTGGACTTATGACAATGCTTGCTGAGTATGGAACAATGAGCTTAGAAGAGATTTTACAACCAGCTCTTGAAATGGCAAAAGGATATCCTATTGAAGCACAAGCTGCTAATTCAATTGAAAAAAATAAAGGTGAAATAAAAAAATGGAAATATTCAAAAGAAATATTTTTAACACATCAAGGAGAGGAAAGAGAGGCTCCATATGAAGGTGAGATATTTAAACAAGATAACCTTTACAAAACACTTTTATTGTTAATAGAAACAGAAAAAGAATCACTTAATAATGGTATGAATAGAAAACAAGCAATCTATCAAGCATACAAAAGATTTTATGAGGGAGATATAGCTGATGAAATAGTAAGATCAATGAAGGAAATGGGAGGTTTAATAACAAAAAAAGATTTAAAAAATTATAAAGTCCATATAGAAGAACCTTTAAAAATATCATATAAAGGAATTGACGTATATAAACTTACAACATGGGTACAAAGTCCAGTTTTATTACAATCTCTAAATATGTTAAAAAATTTCGATTTAAAATCAATGGGCTATAACTCTGTAAATTATATTCATTCACTCTACCAAGTGATGAATTTAGCATTTTCTGATAGAGATTTTTATTATGGAGATCCCTACTTTAAACCAAAAGAACCTATAAAAGGACTTCTTTCTGATGAATATGCAAAAGAAAGAATAAAACTAATAAGTAATAAAAATAATGAAGATATTAAGCCGGGAAATCCCTATAAGTTTCAAGAAGGTAATAATCCTTTTATGAATATCCTCCAAAATTGGGAAACTGACAATAATATTGATAAAATAAAAACATCTTTAAATATCAATAATGATATTAGTTCAAATTATGATTTTAATGAATCTTTTAATGCTGGAACAACAACAATACAAGCAGCAGATAGTGCCGGTTGGATTGTCTCCATAACACCTAGCGGTGGATGGATTCCTGCAGTTATTGCAGGAAATACTGGAATAGGTCTAAGTCAAAGAATGCAAAGTTTTGTTCTAGACCCTAAAGATGGTCCTTATAATGTTTTAGAACCTGGAAAAAGACCAAGGGCAACCCTAACTCCAACGATAGCTTTAAAGAACAACAAACCATACCTTTCCTTTGCAGTTCAAGGAGGGGATACTCAAGATCAAAATCTTTTACAATTCTTTCTTAATATGGTTGAATTTGATATGAATGTTCAAGAAGCAAGTGAAGCTCCTAATATAAATAGTTTTCAGATGAGAAGCTCATTCGGTTACCACGATAATAAACCAGGGGAACTTCTTTTACATGACTCGACTCCAAATTATATCAGAAATGAATTAATAAAAAAAGGATATAAACTAAAATTTAAGAATAAAACATCTGGACCAATCAATGCTATATTTTTTGATCTAAAAAATAAAACATTTCAAGGTGGATCTAGTGATTTTGGAGAGGATTATGGAATCGCGTGGTGATTATAATCAGTCAATATCAGTTGATATAAATATAAATTGTAGTAAAAAGAAACTTTGGAAATTTATATCCTCACCAGGATATTTAAATTTATGCCACCCTTTCTGTAAACAGAATAAAGTCATACAGTGGGATCATAAAAAACATTGTGATGAACTTATTTATCTTAATGGACTCAAATACATAAGATACTTTTATAAATGGAATGAGAAAAGTGGATATAGTCTTCTCATTGGTGAAGAAAATAATAAGAAATCAAAAGTTATTTGGGAGATAATAGAGAATAATAAAACCAAGATTAATAAAACTAATTTAAAAATAACTGTATTTCCTTATTTTATGAGAAAATACCCCAAAATAGTATCACATTTACCGTACAGCTTATACATTAGACCTAAATTATCAAATTATTTAAAATCAGTCACAAAGGGAATCAAATGGTACTTAGAGAAAAAACAAGCGGTTCCAAGAAATGAATTTGGTAGACATTCTTGGTTTTCTTAGGAAATGAGAGCCTCGTGCCGGGATCGAACCAGCGACCTAGTGATTACAAATCACTTGCTCTACCATCTGAGCTAACGAGGCTAATTTTATATTTTTGGCAAATATAATATCTATTAAAAATAAAATAAATGTCCTTTTAACTTTTTATTTGAAAATTCTAAGGTAGGAAGCGGAACCTTTATATAGCTTAAAACATTTAAAAGTTTTTTTCCAAACTTTGTTTTTGATTTTATTTTTGAAAAATCAATGTCAAGTGAAAGATAAATTTGTTTATACCTTTTGAATTCGGGTATTGGATTCCCTCTAAAAAATGTTTTATTTTCAAATTCACCGATCATACCATTTGAACCATAACCAAATGATAAATTTATCCATTTTGGTATCCTATTAAGTTTAAATACCTCATTAGGTGAAAAAGAAAACCAGTATGTATGGCCATTATAATCATAAGCAAATTCTGAAAATATATTATTCTTTCCTAAATATCCATTTGCATTTTTTGCATAAAGGGTTCTACTAAAACTCATTTTTGGTTTAATAATCTGATTATCAAATATTTTCTGTTGCGCTATAAAAAATAATGAACCCAATGCATTAGCGATCATATCTGATATTGAGAAACCCCATCCTTTGTAGTAAGCATCAAAAAACTCGATTGGAGTTTGTAAAATAAGTCCTTGAAATCCACCATATAATAAGGATTTTTTTTCTGATATTTTATTTTTTTTCAAAATAGAATATCCAATATTACTTTGTAGGTATGCAGCATAAAAATGGCCTAACTTATCGACTTGATTCCATCCTTTAAAATCATTATAAAAATGAAATGGTACCCTTTGTTTATCAGAATACCATTCATATTGAAGGTATGAAATTATTCCTCCTAAAACTACGCCTTCTGCAAGAACTAATTTATAAACATTTTTTTTTGATTGAGAACTTATTGAGTCCTTTGAAATAATATTATTACTCAATAAAAAAAAAATTAATAAACATATAAGTCTCAATATATTTCTTTTAGAGTTTTTAAGTCAACATTACCTCCACAGATAACAACTAAACACTTTGATCCTTTTTTTATATCTATTTTTTTAAATAATAAAGGAGCAAAACAAGCAGCAGCAGCAGGTTCTGGTAGTATTTTTAATCTTTCAATAATTTCTTTCATAGATAATATTATTTCATCCTCTGCTACATTAATAATCTGATCAACATACTTTTTTACAAATTCTAAAGTCAAATTTCCCGCGAATGGAGCTGCTAAAGTATCTGCTATTGTTTTATTTTTATGTGTATCAAATGTTTCTACTTTATTTGATTGAAGACTTTTAGTCATTACATTTGAATTTATTGGTTCAACACCAATTACTTTAATTTTTGGATTTATTGATTTAAATAAACAAGCCATTCCTGATATTAATCCTCCACCTCCAATACTTACAAAAACATAGTCAATACTTTTAATTTTTTCTATTATTTCTAATGCTACAGTCCCTTGTCCCAAAATAATATCCAAATCATCAAAAGGATGGATGAATGATAAATTCTCTTTCTCTATAATCTCATTACACTTATCCATCATTGGACCTTTAGTTAGAATAACATCACCACCATAAGATTTTGTTGCTTCAACTTTAGATTTAGATGCTCCATAAGGCATTACTATTTTAGATTTCACATTAAAATTGGAACATGCCCATGAAACTGCTTGAGCATGATTGCCAGCAGATATAGTAATTATACCTTTTTGTTTCTCATTCTCTGAAAGTTTTAATAATTTATTAAGAGCACCTCTTACCTTAAATGAACCTGTTTTTTGAAACAATTCCAATTTAAAAAAAAGCTCAAGGTTTAGTTGATCACTAAATGTCTTGGAAGAAATAATGGGAGTCTTATTTATATATTGATTAATTAGATTGTGTGTAGATCTAAAATCATTTAATGTGTAATTCAAACTTTATTAATAAGATTTAACTGTAATTTTAATGACTCAATTTCTTTATCTGAATTATCAATCTTTAGCATATACTCTTTTTTTAAGTTTTCAGCCGCAACAGATTCTTTTAAATAATATATGTTATTTTTTAAATTTTTAATCTCTGATTGAATAGAGTTTATTTTTTTTATGATATCGGATTTCTTTTTAATTATTTTATTTTTTGAATAAGGATTTTTTGCTAAAGAATTTAATTCAATAATAAATTTAAACTTATCAAATTCATCTTTATCCATGATTTTAGATGAAAATTTAACTACATTATCGATTGAATCTTGATATCTTTTTTTTATTTGATCAATTTTATCTTTTGGAACGTGTCCAATCTCCAAAAATTTTACTTGCAATTTAAAAAACTCATCTTGATTAATGTTATCATTCTTTGATAATTCAGAAATCTCTAAACATATTTTTTCTTTTAATGCTAAATTATCTTCGTAAATCTTTATTGAGTCTTTATCTTCAACTCTTTTTCTTTCATAAAAGAAATCACAAGCTGTCTTGAATTCATTATAGATACTATCCTTTGACTTTAAAGGCACTTTACCTATTTTTTTCCATTCTTTTTGAAGTGCTTGTATTTCGGTTGATGTTTTTTGCCAATCTGTACTATCCTTAATATTATTTACCTTATCTATAATGTTTTTCTTTAAATCTAAATTCGATTTATAAGACTCATCCATTTTTTTGAAAAATAATGATTTATTACTATAAAATTCCTTAAATGATGTCCAAAATTCTTTGCTAATATTTCTCGAAGAAGTTTTAGGAATTCCACCAATCATATTCCATTTATCTTTTAAAACTAAAACTTCTTTTGATTTTAAATTCCAAGATTTAAAATCATTTGATTTAAAACTTTTGATTTCATTTATTTGATTAACAAGAGCAACTTTTTTTTCAAAGTTTTCATTTAAAGACTCCTTAATATTTGAAACAAAATCTTTCTTTTTATCATATATTTCATCTGAAGCTTTCTTTAATCTTTCCCAAATTTCATTTTGAATATCTCTACTAACTGGTCCTATATTTTTAAATTCTGTATGTAGCTCATTAAGTTTAGATACAGATTTCATAATATTTTGGGATTCTATTAGATCCTCGGCTCTCTTGCATATATCAGTTTTTAATTCTAAATTTTTCTTTCTATCTAATTCTTTTAGCTCGAAATAAATACTTCTATTATCGTAGAATCTATCAAGGAGTGCATTATACGTAGTCCATAATGATTTATCTTTATTATTTTCAATGTGACCTAAGTTTTTCCATTTATTTTGAAAATCTTTTACTTTATTAAATGTATCCTTATCCTCAACCCCATTAATTATCTTTCTCAGGTTGACAATTATCTCTTTTTTCTTTTTAAGAATTTCAGATGGAGAGAATTTTATTTCCTCTTTATTTTCGGGTTTAGATTTATTATCAGAATTTTTACTTATTGGTTCGCTTTTAGAATCATCATTTGAAGTGACTTTAACAATCTTGTCGTCAGTTATATTTCCTGATGGACTATCTGTTTTTTCTTTTTTGAGTTCTTTATTTTTTGAATTACTCATTAGTGCAAATTTAAATAATATTTTAATTCAAAGAAGGGTCACACGGATAATTAGAAAATAATTTATTTTTTTCTCCAAATTTTTTTAAAAACTTTGACCAAAATATATCATTAGAATGTTTAAAAAGAAAATTTGTATCATATTCATTGAATACAATCCATGAATTATTATTGATCTCATCTTCAAGTTGGCCAGCATCCCATCCAGAGTAACCTAGAAAAAATTTATACTTAAATTTTTTATCTAATTTAATTCTATCAGTAACTAACTTATAATCTCCACCTAAAAAAATATTTTCTTTTATTTGCATACAGTTTTCCGAAGCAAAATTATGATTATGAATAAAATTTAAATAACTCAAATCAACAGGTCCACCATCGTAAATACTTCCTAAAATATTTTTATCATCAAAATTTTTAATAATTCCAGGATCTATTTTGTTATTTAATTTATAACCAAAGGATCCTTCATTATTATGTTCGCAAATTAAAATAACTGATCTAGAAAAATTTTTATCTCTCATTAAAGGTTGAGAAAATAAAATGCTCCCTTTCTGAACTTTATTATTAGATTTATAGTTAAAATAATCAAATGCCATTAAATTAAAATAAGTCAAAAATGAAAAAAATTCAAAATTTAAGAGTTGATTATTCAGGTGAAATTTTAAAAGTGGATGATATGGAATCCAATCCAATAAATGAATTTAAAAAATGGTTTTATTTTGCTCAAAAAAATGTAAAAAATGAACCTAATGCTATGATTGTTTCTACACTTTCAAAAGATGGCTTAATTAACTCTAGAACAGTTTTATTAAAAAATATAACTGAAAAAGGGCTTATCTTCTTTACAAATTATGAAAGTAAAAAAGGAGCTGATTTATCTAATAATAATATTATATCATCTGTGTTTCTCTGGAAAGAGATTGAAAGGCAAATTATTATAAGAGGAAAAACTGATAAAATTAGCAAAGAAGATTCATCAAAATACTTCAATAGTAGACCTAGAAAAAGTAGAATCGCTGCATGGGCGTCTGATCAAAGTAAAGATTTGGAAAATGAAACTATCCTTTCAGATAAATTTAAATATTACGAGAAAAAATTTAATAATAAAAACATTCCTCTACCAGACTTTTGGGGAGGATTTATAATTAAACCATTTTCAATAGAATTTTGGCAAGGGAGGTCATCTAGAATGCATGATAGGGTTTATTATGAAAAAATTAATGAGTCTTGGGTAGTTAAAAAACTATATCCTTAAATAATATCTTTTAAAGATTGAATATTTAAATTTGACTCAATTGTAAATCCTTCTCCATATTTTACGCCAATCGAATGTCCTAATTCAACTGATCTAGACTCAATAAAATTAAGAAAACCCTTAGATGAAATAAATGATTCTTTTTCCTTACTATTAGGATCATAGAACTGACTCTTAAAACAATGTATCGATTCTAATTTCTTTTCATAATAGTTAGATATATCAATTATAAAATCTGGTTTCACATAATCATTTTGAATAGAATATAATAAGTGAATAGGTCTAGTAGGTTCTTGATTAATACCTTTTAGCTCAGTCCTTACTTTCACAAGTCCAGATAAAAAAGATGCTTTTTTTACTAATTTAGATGCCTCCTCATGATCAGGATGCCTATCTTTCTGAGAGTTGGTTATAATTATTTTAGGAGAATATAATCTTATTTTTTTTATTAACGATAATAACGAACTTTCATTAACACTAAAGAATCCATCTTTTAAACCTAAGTTATCTCTAAAGTTGATTCCTAGTATTTTTTTTGATTGGTTTGCTTCTTCTAATCTAATTTTTGCAGATCCTCTTGTTCCTAATTCTCCCTCAGTTAAATCGATCATTCCTACAGAAAGTCCTTGATTTATAGACTTAAGAATAGTCCCTGAGCATGATAACTCTGCATCATCAGGATGGGCCATTATTATTAAAATATCAACGTTCATATTTAATAATTTGCGATAAATCTCTCGGCATCAAGTGCACCCATACAACCTGTGCCAGCTGCGGTTACAGCCTGTCTATAAATATTATCTTGAGCATCTCCAGTAGCAAATACTCCTTTTATATTTGTTTCTGTTGAACCTGGTTTAGTTATTATATAGCCATTTTCATCCATATCAAGAAAATCTTTAAATATAGAAGTATTTGGTTGATGACCAATGGCAATGAAAACACCTTGTAATTTTATCTCTTTTGACGTATTATTTAAATTATTGATTATTTCAATTCCTTTGACTTCTTTATCACCTAAAACCTCCTTTACCTCAGAATTCCAGTGAATTTCAATTTTTTTATTATTTAAAATTCTTTCTTGCATTATTTTAGATGCCCTCATTACATCTCTTCTAATAATAAGGTGAACATTTGAAGCTAATTTTGATAAATATAAAGCTTCCTCTGCAGCAGTATCTCCACCACCTACTACAGCTACATCCTGATTCTTAAAAAAGAAACCATCACATACAGCACATGCTGATACACCTTTACCATTAAGTCTTTGTTCTGATTCAAGGTTTAACCATTTTGCAGAAGCACCTGTAGAAATTATAACTGATTTGGATTGAATTTCGATTCCATCATCTGAAATAGATTTCAACTTCTTATCAGAAAAGTCTACTGAATTTATCATTCCTGATCTAATTTCAGCTCCAAATCTACCGGCTTGTTTTTCAAAATCAACCATCATTTGAGGACCAAGAACTCCATCTGGGTATCCAGGATAATTTTCTACATCAGAAGTTATTGTCAATTGACCACCAGGTTGATCACCCTTATAAAGTAATGTCTTTAAACCAGCACGAGAAGTGTAGATTGCCGCAGTATAACCTGCTGGTCCAGAACCAATAATTAGTACATCTACAATCTCTTGCATATTCTTTATTTATCTTTTTTTTCAGGGCGAGGTAATAGTGCCTTTCTTGATAATCTGAACTTTCCAGTGCGTTTATCAACTTCAATTAATTTTACTTTTATTTCCTCTCCTTCCTCGAGAACCCCATCCATAGATTCAACTCTCTCCCATTTTATTTCTGAAATATGAAGAAGTCCATCTTTACCTGGCATAAATTCAATAAACGCACCAAAGTCTTTTATTGATTTTACCTTACCCACATATGTTTCACCAACTTCAGGTACTGCAACTATAGCTTTAACTCTTTCAACAGCATTATCCATATCCTCTTGATTAGAAGAAAATATATTAACTATTCCATTTTCTTCAACCTCTTCAACAAGAACAGTTGCGCCAGACTCTTTTTGAATTTCCTGGATTATTTTTCCACCAGGACCAATTACTGCACCAATCATATCTTTTGCAATAGACATTTGATATGATCTTGGAGTATGAGCTTTTAAATCTGCTCTTGGTTTTTCAATTGTTTTATTCATTTCATCTAAAATATGTAATCTGCCTTCTTTTGCTTGATTTAATGCTTCTTTTAATACATCAAAAGATAAACCATCAATTTTAATATCCATCTGACAAGCTGTTATTCCATCTCTTGTTCCCGTTACTTTAAAATCCATATCACCTAAATGGTCTTCATCACCTAGAATATCAGATAAAATAGCATATTTTCCTGATTTAGAATCTGAGATCATACCCATTGCAATACCTGAAACAGGTTTTTTCAATTCAATACCAGCATCCATTAAAGCTAAGCTTCCAGCACAAACTGTGGCCATTGAGGAAGATCCGTTAGATTCTAAAATATCAGAAACAATTCTAATTGTATACGGATTATCCTCGTCTGCAGGAATAATATTTTTCAAAGCCCTCAAAGCTAAATTCCCATGACCAATCTCTCTTCTACCTGCACCCCTGTTTGGCCTAACTTCTCCAGTAGAAAATCCAGGAAAATTATAGTGTAATATAAACTTATTATAGCCTGAATGCATTGCACCATCTATCATTTGTTCATCGAGCTTAGTACCTAGAGTAACAGTGGTAAGAGACTGAGTTTCACCTCTTGTAAAGACAGCCGAACCATGAGCATTTGGCAAATAGTCAATTTCAGACCAAATTGGTCTGATTTGATTTAGTTTTCTTCCATCTAATCTTATTTTTTTATCTAAAACAGAATTTCTAATTGCATCTTTTTCTATATCATGAAAATATTTTTTAAATAAAAATTCGTCAAAATTTTCATCATCTTGATCTACAGTAGAAAGGTAATTTTCCCTTATTTTTTTGAATGAATCTCCTCTTTTCTTTTTATTCGATATTCCTTCCTGAGCAATTTTATATAGATCATCATATGTTTTGTCTCTAATGTCTTTTTCCATTTCCTCATCAGAATTTTCATGCGAATAATCTCTTTTATCTATTCCACCTATTTTCTTCAATAAATCATTTTGTAATTTACATAGGTCCTTTATTGCGTCATGAGCAACTTCTAAAGCCTCTACTATTTCATCTTCTGATACTTCTTTAGATTCTCCTTCAACCATACAAATATTTTCAGCAGAAGCACCAACCATAAGATTTAGTGTTGAATTATCAATTTGCTCTTGAGTAGGATTAACAACATATTTTCCATCAGTTTTTACAACTCTAACTTCAGAAATAGGACCATTAAATGGTATATCAGAAATTGTTAATGCAGCAGATGCTGCTAATGCTGCTAATGCATCAGGAAGAACATCTTTATCAGCACTTATTAAATATATTAATACCTGAGTATCAGCATGATAATCAGAAGGAAATAATGGTCTTAAAACCCTATCAACAAGCCTACAAATTAAAACTTCATGATCAGACAACCTACCTTCTCTTTTAAGAAATCCACCGGGTATCTTTCCAGCTGACGCAAATTTTTCTTGATAATCAACAGAAAGGGGTAAAAAATCAACGTTATCCATTGCTTCTGGTTTGGATACTACTGAAGCTAAAATCATGGTTTTACCCATTTTTAAAACAACTGATCCATCAGCTTGTTTAGCTAACTTTCCAGTTTCAATTGAAATCTCTCTTCCATCTGAGAGTTTAGTACTAACATTTATAGGTTTATTCATAAGTTATGATTTTATTGATATCAGTTGCAAAAACTTGAAGAAAAAAGTAGAAACTTCTACTTTCTAATGTTAAGCTTTGAAATTATTTCTCTATATCTATCAATATGTTTAGAAGAAAGGTAATTAAGTAATTTTCTTCTTTTACCAACTAATCTTAACAGACCCATTCTAGATGAGTGATCATTTTTATTTACTTGTAAATGATCAGTAAGATGTTTGATTCGATAGGTAAACAAAGCTATTTGAGATTCCGCAGAACCTGTATCATTGTTCTTCTTCAACCGGCCATGATTTTTAAAAATCTTTTGTTTCTCGTCTTTATCTAAATACATGCTTAGCCAAAGTTTAAATTATTATTATTTATTAAAATTCGAGCAAAAATAGATAAATATTAGTTATTAAAAAAATTATAATTTTTTATATGACACTAACAGTTTTTGTTTAAGATTATCAAATATATTGTATTCAAATATTCTTGAATCTTTTTTAGATAAATACAATAAAAATAAACCTATAGGAAATAGAATCAAATTAGATAACCATGCAGCTATCAATGGAGACATTATACCTTCCCTAGCCCATTTTATACCAAGAATATTCAATACATAATATATAATATAAAATAAGATAGAAATTATAACAGGAACACCAATACCTCCTTTTTTAATAAGAGATCCAAGAGGGGCTCCAATTAAAAACATTGATATACATGCAAAAGCAGTTGCATATTTTTTTATGAGTTCAATTTCATTCTTATTGATTTCAAAGTCTTGCGATTTTATCCTTGCAGAGTTAATACTTAAGTTAGTCTTTATGCTTCTAGCATTATTTAGTGCTTTTGTGTAGACTTTTTTATTTTTTTCAAGACTCTTACTCAAATACATAGTAGTTGAATCGTCCAATATTAATGGTTTATTTTTTTTGTCGAAGTACTCTAACACCTTATCATCTTCATTTAATTCGCTTCTCATAAACTTTACATCTTCTGGTAAAATAAAGTTATTTTTCATATGGTAATCATAAAATGTAGAAGCTGTTTTAAACATCACATATTTCTGTTTGCTTTTTGAATAATTTAAGGAATCAATTGAATTAGATAATTCGTAAATATTTTTCATCCTATAATCACCTGCAAATAACTCTTCTTTTGTTCTTTTTAAATCGAAGGATGACATATCAAAAATTAATTTCATATACGAAAAGTCATTTCTATAAAATTGATTAATATACTTAACTTTTGATCTATCTGATGGAACTTCTGTGTAGCTATTACCATCATATAATTCAAATACAAGATATCTATCTCCTTTAATTGAATACATATTAGCCGAGTCAGAAAGAATAACCCTATTATTGCCTCTATATGTTACATGGTCATATATCATAACATCTTTAAGTAATTTATCTGATATTTTTTCATTAGCCTTTATGGTATATCCAGGAATACCACTATAAAATTGTCCTTCTTTAAGATCCATTGATGGTTTTTTTCTTTTAATGTCATATAATAAACTTAGTGCCTTTAAATTTGCTTTGGGAACTATATAGTTATTAGAAAAAAACGCAAAAAAAGATATAAAAACTGAGATTATAAAAAGAGGCAAAAGTGTTCTCAAAATAGATATTCCAGCACTTTTTATAGCAACGAGCTCATTATTTTCTCCTAAATTTCCAAATGTCATAATTGAAGACAAAAGAACAGCAAGAGGCAAAGCATCTGGAGTAATTCTTACTGAGAAGTAGAAAAGAAATTCAATTAGAACAAAGAAACTTAAATCTTTTCCAAGAATATCATCAAAGTACTTCAACATGAATTGAAGCAATAAAATAAATACAACAACAAAGAATGTTACTAAGAAAGGACCGATAAATGATTTTAATAATAATTTATCAATCTTGTTAATAGAGGTGAAAGGTTTATGCACCAATAATTTCTTTTAATTGAGATAACAGATTATCCCATATTTGGTATGATTCTTCTAGATCGTCAGTCTCAGTATATTCTTCAACTCTAACGAATACTGATTGAGTCAATTCGTTGATTTCTAGTCTAAATTCTAAAGTATCATTATCCTTAGGTTTTTCATCATCGTTAAGAAATCTAAATTTAACATACCTATTATTCTTTATAGAATCAATTTTTGCTATTCTCTCATCCCCATCAACTAGAAAAATTAAGGTCTTATCAATGTTATTAATATTAACATCATCTGCAAACCACTGACATAATCCAGTTGCAGTACTAAGATAAGGGAAAAGCATTTTTCTTGAGGCGTTGATTTGATATTCACCAACAAATTTTTGCTTAGACATTAATTAGTTTTTTTTATCAATTCGTTAAATATAAAATAATTTTCAAGAACCAAAAACATTTTCTTTATTTATAATAATATATCTAGATTTGCCTTCTTTATAGCGAGGTAGCTCAGGTGGTTAGAGCGTCGGATTCATAACCCGGAGGTCGGGGGTTCAATTCCCCCTCTCGCTACAATTACCTTGTAAAAACATAATTTAAATTATCCGATAAATTTATTAATATTTTTTATAAGAACCCTCGACAATAAGATTCGCATTTAAATAATTCCTATTTATATTAAATTTAATAGAGTTTAAAACACTCTTGATTTCTTTGAGTTCTTGCATATATTTTTTTCTATTGGTTTTTAATTTCTTTATAAAGTTCTTGAAATTAACCGGATCAGTATTTTTTAAGTTATTATATTTTTTTTCCATTTCATCCCAAGAACTAAATATATTGTCTATATTTTTTTGCAATAAATCAATTTTGTTTTGATAGAACTGCTTACAATTTTCAGTAGATCTATTGTAGCTTTCATTAAGTTGGTCTTTAATTGAACTAATATGTTTTTTCCAAATATGATATTCTTTTGTTTCTTTTAAATCATAAGTTATACCAATAAACGAAAGTAATTTGATAATCCACTTGCTTGGATCAAAAGAAAACCATTTAACTCCATTTCTATAATCCCATTGAAATGTATGATGATAATTATGATAACCTTC
>CEUV01123277.1_pt1 | contig 15783 bp, 20 predicted proteins | sample 356401 | NCBI WGS metagenome assembly CEUV01 (sample SAMEA2622710, study PRJEB7988) | marine metagenome | isolation source: saline water (ENVO:00002010), including
CCTAATCTTAATTTTTTGGGATAGGTATTTGGTCTTAAAGATGAATTAATCATTCTACCGCTAAATAACCTATACCTCTTCTTATTCAGATTAAAATCTATAAAGTATCTACCATCAGATTTCTTACAGACATTGGGATAACTTATACTATTATTTGGCACTTATTTGGCACTTTTACTTAAACATTAAATTTAAGAGTAGTGTAAGTGACTGTAGTTCAGTTTGTTAGTAAGCGAAGCGCGTCGAAGACACGCCTGATTGTGGTTCAGGAGGTCGCCGGTTCGAGTCCGGTCTTCCACCCTTTTTTCTTACAATGCTTGCACTTTACTTACGTATAAATATATAAAATCTTGACACTTATTTGGCACCTTTGATTAATCAACCTTTTAAGGTCTCTAGGGTTGTATATGTTATATTTTGTTTTATTTAACTAATTATTTTAAATTTTGAAAAAATTTAATAATGTTAAAAATACCTCCCCCACTTATAGTTTTAGTTTTAGTAATATCCATTTATTTTTCATCTACAAAATTAGATTTGATTCAGATACCATTCCAACTCCAAATATCAATTTTTATACTTTCTGTTGGAATACTTATTTTTATAAATCCAGTAGTGCAATTCATAAAATCAAAAACTACTATAAATCCTATCAAGTTAGAGGAAACTAATAAACTAGTAACATCAGGAATTTTTAAATATTCAAGAAATCCTATGTACTTAGGCATGTTGATGATCGTTATATCTACATCAATATTTTATTTAAATATATACTCTATACTAACCCCTTTTTTATTTTTATTATGGATAAACAAATTTCAGATAAAAAGAGAAGAGGTTTTTCTCACAGAAAAATTCGGCAAAGAATATTTATCATATAAGAAGAAAACCAGAAGGTGGATTTAATGATATTTTATACCTGAATAAAAATTAGAAATGATTCTGATTATGGTTTATGAGGTCGCAGGTTAGCACCCTTTTTCAATTAATTTTTCTTTTAATTAATAGTGTTCTTTCCTAAATTAAGTAAAATTAAAAAATAGATTATGAATAAATATTTAATTAAAAGAGAAATCGAGGGAGCCTCTCAAATACCTTCGGAAAAACTTGAGGAGATTGGACAGGGTTCAGAATCAGTTCTTGTCCAGATGAGAAATGAGGGTAAGAATATAGAGCAAGAACAAAGCTATGTGGCTGGCAATAATGTCTTCTGTGTTTATAATGCAGACTCAGAGGAAGTAGTAAAAGAACACGCAGAGCGAGCCGGAGTTCCTGCAAATGAAATAACTCTTATTTCTAGTGTATTGGAACACAACACAAATAAGTAGTAATTAGATTAAAAGTGAAAAAACAGAGATTGATAGCAACAATTTGTGCTGCACTATTATGCATTTTGATGATTGCCTCAGATTATCATGGATATACAACAGAAATGGCAGTTGTTGAGTTTAAAGGAGAAGTTTTTGATAAAAGCTTTACTCCCAGTTGGGGAAGTTTTATTGTTCCTCTATCAATTTTAGTGATTGCTTTTTTACCAAATTCAAAAAAATGAAAAAAACATTTTTAATTATAATATCATCATTGATTTTTTCTTGTTCTGTAACGAAAGAAAATTCGCTAAACAGAAAAAATCTTGAAATGGCTCAATCTTTTCTTGATAATATTATCAGCAACCCAGAAAAAGCTCAGAGTCTTCTACACAAAGACTTTACGTTCGCCTGGATGGGGATAATAGAGCAGGGAGGAAAAATTTGGAATAGAGAAAATTTATTTGATGAGTACTTTAAAAACATCATTCCTGAGATACTTCCAAACGGGATAGTGTTAAAGACAGTTGATAGTATTTCTGACGAAAACGGAGTGGCTATAATACAAGAGGGCGATGCGGAGGGTAAGAACGGTGAGTATGACAATAAATATGTTTGGATTTTTAAAATGAAAGATGGCATGATATATTCTATTAGAGAATATAATAGTGATATACTTGTTGCCACCCAGCTATATGACTATAAATTAGTAAATGTTAAATGAAAAAATTAAATTATTAAATATTAAAACTTTTATTATGAATAAACTCTTATCAATCACTCTAGTCTTTTTTCTTATCTCATGTTCAACAACAGATAAAGAATCTAATCCTAAAATTGAAATCTATGATAATTCTGTGTTAGGAATAATAGACAACTTCGCGGACATTGAACAAATAGCTGATGAGATAGCTCTTCCTGAAGGACCTGTCTGGGACAAATCAACTAACTCATTACTTTTCGTAGATGTAATGAATAATGTTATGTATAAATGGAATGAGGCTGAGGGTACAACTGAATACATATCTCCAAGTGGAAATACAGGTTACGCACCCAATGTAAATTTAGGATTACTCGGTGCTAATGGATTAATGATTAATGCTGAAGGAGACATCATTGTATGTCAACATGGTGACAGAAGAATATCAAAAATTAAAAACGCTTCAACTACTTCACCAAGTTTCACTACTTTGGTTGATAACTACGAAGGAGGAAGATTTAATAGCCCAAACGACCTCACATCATCAAGTGACGGAAATATTTATTTTACAGACCCTGCATTCGGATTTTTTAATTTAGAAACTGGTCAATTTGTTGAGTCTGAAATTAAAGATTTAGACTTCAATGGGGTTTACAAGTATAATGCTCAGTCAGGTGATGTTTCTCTTATTACCGACCAGGTTGATTTGCCCAATGGGATTGCACTCTCTCCAGATGAGAAGACACTATATGTAAACAAGATGGCTTTCATGGACGGCAACAAAAAAATTATGAAGATAAATCTAGAAAATATGGAGATGAGCACTTTATTTGACGGCGCTAACCTACCACCTGAAGATGAAGGAGATTTTGACGGTATGAAAGTACATTCATCTGGCAATATATTCACATCAGGACCAGGTGGTCTTCTAATAATTTCTCCTCAGGGTAAGCTTCTTGGAAAAATTAATTTTGGACAGATAACAAATTGTGCTTTTGATGATAATGAAGAATATCTGTACGCTACAGGGTTTGTTAATAACCCAAAAGTTTATAGAATTAAATTAAAAAATAAATCATAACAAAAACTAAATTCAATAAAATGAGAAAACTGATATTATTTATAACTTTTATATTGGGATCAAATATTAATACTTTCTCTCAGGATCTTTCCCAGCCGACAGGAGGAGGGACACTTGATATAGTATTAGTAAGTCCTGGAGATGGCTACTCTATCATGAATTTTGAAGGGGATATAACGGGTTACGGCACGGTATATGTCAAGTTTAAAGTTGCATCGATTAATACCTCTAAATCTAGTGGAACATTAGATGGTCAAGGCAGAACTATTCTAGAGGATGGAACTTTATTATCTACCCCACTGAGAGGTACCTGGAAGAGAGATGGAGCTTTAGTTAAGTTTTATTTTACTGATGCGATAAATAACGGAGCTATGAATTTTGTGATGTGGGATGTTAATATTTTAGATAAGAAGGCAGTGGTGAAATATGTTGAGTTACATAGTTCTGAAAATTAGAGATATTAACTAACGTTTGATTAATTTTTTCTCAATCTTATCTCTTAAATCAACTAGAGTATCATAGTATTTTTCGAGAAAAAATGTCTTCACAGTCATCGTCCTTAGTTTAATTTTAAGATATGCCTTAAAATTAGCATCATTCATTATAATTGACCTCAAATTTATTATGGATTCATCAAGTGATAATTGATCCTGATCAAGAAAAGTTTGAGGATAATTATCAGCAAGGTACAAACTTATTTTCTGCTGAATGATCTTCTCATCACTAACGTTTGCGTTTATATATTTAAAGAAAGTGTTATGCAGTTGACTGAGTAACTGTTTAATTGAATCTGACTCCACAAATTTTAATGTGCCCTCGCTAATTATTGAATTATATCTGTTCAGGGGAGGGCCAAACCCTCTGTAGTCGATAACAGCTATGTTAATTTCATCATATGATTTTATAATTTCTTTTAGGCTATCAATAGAAAGTTGATCTTCACTCATCAAATGATATAATATCTTCTCATCTTTTGTAAACATTAATTTTCTCTCTAAGGAGAAGACATCAATCTCATCTAACTCAATTTTTAAATTATTTAAAACTTTAAACTTTTCTTCCTTGTTTTGTAATTTCTCCCTGTACTCTTCAACCCAAAAAGACGCACTAACACCTAGGACAATAACTGTAAATTCAATAAAATATTTTAATATACTATTCGACCTAGGCATTGATAATTCAATTCTTTTTCCTGAGTTTCTGAATCATTAATTCTCTCTCTAATATTCTTCTTTTTGCAGCCGTCTTGAATGGTACTGAAATCCCGTATCCTATCACTCCAACACTTATAAAACTCGCTCCAATAAGGGCGGCAATTCCCTGACCTATTCCTGAGTTTTGAGCAGAGGCTGTAGATAAAAATATAACTCCCAGACCACCATTAATAAACCCAGCTACTCTAAAAATTGATCCAATCACATTATTAATTTTCCTTCTTTTATCAATGAGAAGCAGTTGCCTAAGTTTTAGATTATTATATTCAGTTTTATTTATATCTAATCCCAGAGATAATAAATTCAGACTATCTCTGTACGATAATTGGTGAATTCCAGAAATTGAATAATCTTGTCCACTTAAGTTAGAGTTCAGGAAGAAAATAAAAAATATTACTAAAAATTTTTTCATAAAATTATTTGAATAAAGACTCAATTAATTGCTTATCAGGCTCTGTCAATATCTTTTCAATATAGTCAACATATAACTTGTGTCCAATTGGAAGCTGATCTCTAATTTCATCTGAAGTACCTAAAGAAAACTCACTATTTCCTGTTATATTCTCATTATCTCTATTTCCTGATATATCAAAGTAATTCCACTCTGCAAGAATGAGCCAGTACGCATATTCCTGAGTTATGACACTATTATAACCCTCAGTATCACCCTTAAACTCATCATATTGTGATACATTATAGACCCCCTTATCAATAGCTTCTTGCATTGCCTCCCGCAACCTTGTAGAAGAGTTCATAAAACCCCAATCAGCTGGGTAGGCTAGATTTAATATGACGTTAGTTACAGTATGAAGTAGGTGTTCTATCACCTCATTAATTTGCCTTGGACCTCCACTACTCTCTTGCCAGATATAATCTGTACAATTATGTCTATAAGGTCCAGGAATTTTACCGTTATCAGCATAGCTTTCATTCTCACTGAAAGAAGACTCAAGCCCAACTCTTTGAAAAACTCTCTTATCCAATGAGGTTGATAGGTAATGTGAACGCATATCCTCATCAATTTTAAAGTTATCCCCAAACATTGCATCGTATGATGAAGCTACTTTATCAAGGAAATCAGAATCTACATCTTCCTTCCCAAATATCCTTAAATTTTTGGAGTCGACGTATTGAGTAAAATTAATTCTTGATAATTCAGAGTTGCCTCCACATGAAAAAATAAATAAACATAAAAGGTAAAGCCTCATGGACAGTGTAAACTACTACAGTACCCCCTGATTCTGGGCATCAACCGTTACATCTCCTGATGTCTGTTGAAGCTGGTTCAAAAGAGACATCATATCAAAAAAATCTTGCTCTCTAGAAATTTTTCCGTCTTTTATACTGACCAAAGTAGTCCCTGACAGATCTAATTTATTTCCTGATGCTGGGATTCCGAAGAAATCACCAGTGTGAACACCTTTAAAGTTCCAATACTTAACAATCTTATCACCCTGTCCAAATGCATCAACAATTGTGAACTCAGCATCTGAAAATCCCAGGAAGTAATTCAAATAAAAATTTTTAACAGCTTCAATTCCAACAAGATCACCTTGATCTGTCACAACCACAACATCCTCAGTAAAATATTTGTCATTTACAATTGAGGTGTCTCCCTCAAAGAAACGCTCCCAAACATACTTATACATTTCAAGATCTTTCTCGAGCTGAGCTTGAGTATCTAACATCTCTTGCTGTTCTTTACTTGGTCCTGAGCAACTGAATAAAAGTACTAATGATATGAAAAGAATTGATTTTAAACGATGTATCATAATATTTAATTTTGAATTTAAAGTGTTTTCATAAAAATAGATATTTTTTTATTTAAATATTAAATTGTGATAGGAGAAATAAATATTATAATAAATGCGAAATGATTTTAATCAATATCTAAACTACCACAAAACCAATGGTGGCACAGGTAGACTTTTTAAATTTCAGTTTATAGATTATAGTGAGGGCTATCTAAAACTTAAAGGTGAATTTTCCTCCGAGACATTAAATCCTAGTGGTACTGTTCAAGGTGGCCAAATGAATTCAATGCTTGACGACGTCACTAGTTTATTATTCATATTTGAGTCCCAGGGAAGACATTACCCGAACTCGACTAATTTACACACTATACATCACAGGCCACTATTCGAAGGTGAAGCTATCGCGACAGCGGAAATTATTAAAAAAGGAAAAAATATAGTGACCATTAAAGGAGAACTATTTAACACAGAAGAAAAGTTGTCAGCAACTCTTTTACATACAGCCATGATAATGGACAGTAATTTTAAAATGTAATTTTAATTTTTGAATAATCTTTCTATCTCTTCAATTACCCTGGGTAATAGAAGATCATCCTGGTTATTATAAAGTATGACGTCAGCTAATTTTGAGGCCTCATCCTCATCAATCTGTTTACTTATAATATTTTCAATTTCCTTTTTTGAACGATCAACATCCCTTTCTAGAACTCTCTTAATTCTCAAGCCCTTATCGGCAATTATTAAAATTGTTTTATCTAAATGACGGAATGCCCCTGTCTCAAAAAGGAGCGCAGATTCCTTAAATAGGTACTTATCATTTGAATTAGAAGCTATCCAGGAATTAAAGTCTTTCTCAACTTCTGGATGAATAATAGAATTAATTTTTTGTAAAGATGAATCATCTTTGAAAACCTTTCTTGATAATGCTTTAGAATCTAATTTATTATTATTAAATATTTTATCTCCAAAAATACTTTCCAGCTGATCTCTGATACTCTTAACCTCTCCAATTAACTCTTTGCCTCTTACATCAGAGTTATACACCTTATAATTTAAATGTCTTAATATCTTAGAGACAGTAGATTTACCAGATCCCATACCTCCAGTAATTCCAATTAAGCTTGGCTTCATCAATCTAATATAAATGAATTAGGATAAATATCTAAAATTTGTATGAGGTCAGTATCATTAACAGTAGGCACTAAAATATTATCCTCCCTTCTTAGAGTAATAAATAAGGAATCAGATTTTGTTAACTCTTCGTCCCTCCTAAATTTATAGGTTACAACTACAGATGTGTCTAGACGATAATCATTTTCATTAAAATTTACATTTAATCTAACTTCTTCTTCAATATATTCAACGACTTTAAAATTTAGATTAATAATTTCTGGCGAAACAGATATTAGGTCTCCGACTATATCTACGCTTATGTTCTCATTAAAATCTGAATTTAAGTCCGATACTGCTTTAGAATTAATATAGTACTGATCAGGCAAAGAATTTAAAATTGATTGCGGTCCCTCTACAGTTAACTTTTCGTTAGATAAGATAAAATCACTTACCCTCTCATGACCTGAAGTAAAAAAAAATTTTGATGAGTCTACTAAAACCTCAATCTCTTTTATACTTTTTTTTTCAATATTCATGATTATAGAGTCTGTAACAACATAATTTAAATTAACATTTTCTAGGGTCTCGGATATAGAGGTAACAAGTGAACTAGATAAAATAAATTTAGTTTGGAGAGGTCTGTTTATATTATACTCGACATCTACTATATTTAATTTCAATAAATTCCTAAGTAAATTCCACCCCGTACCATTAATGGAAATCTCTACGGTCTTGGGTGGTGGAGTAACCTCTATCAGTTCTTCAGATAATTCATAATTGAAGTTTATTGGGTAATTCATTGTTGCGTTTGAGCGATTATTTAGTTCGTTAAAAAACCAAATTAAGGATCCGGCAACAAAACAATAAAGTAGGATTTTTGGTTGGGAAATAAGATTTGAGGGACTAAACTTCCTCATAACTTCTTATTTTTTTGTTGATGACATCTCAAAGGATAACGAGTTTTTATCAAACTTTAACTTTGTGCCTCTGTCAACCTCAAGGGTGACTGTATTTTCCTGAATTAAAAGTATTTTACCGTGAAGCCCCCCAGCTGTTACAACTTGATCACCTTTTTTTAAATTTGAGATGAAAGTACTCTGTTTATTTCTTCTCTGCTGTTCCGGCCTGTAAATAAAGAAGTAGGCAACAACTATTATCGCAATTGGGAAAAAAAGTTGAGCGAAACCAGATCCAAATGATTGCAGGAGTATCATGTATTATTTAAGACCTTGGATTGACCTGAGCTCGTATCAGTAACTTTTTAACTTTAGATTCAGTGTTTGCAGTTATAGTAACAACTTTATTTTGCATTCCAGGTTTATTACTAGAGTCAAACTGAACTTTGATTTCTCCAGATCCTCCAACAGGAATAGGTTGTCTAGGCCACTGAGGAACAGTACATCCACATGCAGCCGTAGCTTTTGAAATAATTAATGGTGCCTGTCCAGTATTAGTAAATCTAAAAACATGGCTTACTATGTCACCATCTCTAATATTTCCAAAATTATGTTCTTCCTCACTAAAATTAAACTTAGGAAATGCACCTGCAGGAACTATTGTACTTACACCACCTTTCCTCATTGAGGCAATTTCTGTTTCAAGTTTAGCAACTCGAAGTTCCAGATCACTTACCTGCGATCCACATGAAATTAGAAATGATACAATTAATAATGATATAAAGTTTTTCATAATATTTAATTTTCTTTGATTTTAGATAATATGCCGTCAACATCTTTAATTAGTCTCTCGGCCTTAGTTTTAGCGTCATCAACAACTTTCTTACCTTTAGTTTTTGCCTCTGAATCGATAGAGTCTTTCTCATCAATGATTTCATCTAAGAGATCCTCTAATTTTCTCTTATATTTATTCAATCTAAAAGTTAGCCTATCTCTAGTATTATTTCCTTTGTCAGGAGCAAATAAAATACCCAAGATACCTCCAATTATTAACCCTAAAATAAGGCTGATAAAAGAATTTGTAGAATTTTTACTCATAACTATTTATTTATTATCAATTAAACCCTTCCCGGATTTATTTATTTTATTTTCTTTTAACAAATTTAATGAAATTACATCTAAAAGACCATTTATAAACTTGCTGCTCTTTGGTGAACTATAATTCTTTGCGATATCGATACATTCGTTAATTGTAACTTTCAAGGGGATATTACTAAAATGAGTCATTTCACCAATTCCCATTTTAAGGATAATCTTATCCATTAGTGATATCCGTTCCAAATCCCAATTTTTAGCGAATTTGGTTATGTAGTTATCATAATCATAAGAGTTATCAATAACGCAATTAAATAATGAGCGAGCAAATTTAACATCATCTCCTAAATCATCCGATAAACTTGCGACAGCAAATTTATTAAAATTTGTGGAATTCAAAGATTTAAGAGTTTTTTTTATCATTGACCTAACTACTAAAAAATCTTCACTCCAAAATATGTTACCCTCCTCAAAGAAATGCATTATATCAATATTTTTAAACAAAAATTTTAATATTAAATTTTGAAAGAAGTCAAGATCCTCCTCGAAATTAGGTTTATTAATTTTGATGTAATCAATATAAAAATCTTCCTTCAGTAACAAGTTATACCAGGCCCTAATCTTTTCGTTCTTTGAAGTCCATTTATTATCATATTTAATTTGACCATCTATAATTTCAGAGTTTTTTTGAATAAAATAAATAACTCTATTTTCTGATAGATTAAATCTTGATTGACTTTTTTTTATTAATTCACTTTTTGATATTATCCTTTTCTCTTCATTAATCTCCCTGAATATTATACAAAGTGTAAAAATATCATAATATCCTTTTTCAATACTACAAATTGATTCTTCTAACTGGTTTGAAATTTTAAGCTGTGCATCACCCTTGTCTTTCCTAAAAGATATTTGATTGTAGTAGGAAAAGAGTAACTGTAAAACCTTTACCCTTAGGGATCTTCTGTTTATCATATGCTTTAAATTCAAGAACGAGATGCAAATGTAACTACTTTTTAGAATTTTCTTTAATTCTATCTTTCGCTAATCGAATTGCAGATGCATTAGTTGTTAGGGAATTATCCTCTGAATGTTTTAATACCGAATTTACTTTATCATATATTAACTCTGTCATATCCATAACTTTCTTGTAATCAATATCATTAATCTGCTCATGGTAGACGCTAATTATCCCACCCGCATTTATTAAAAAATCAGGGATATATAATATATTTTTTTTCTGTAATATATCTGGGACTAATTCATCATCTTCTAACTGATTATTTGCGGCTCCGGCAATAATTTCACAATTTATTTTTTCTAAAGAATTAATATTTATTGTTCCACCAAGTGCACAAGGAGAAATTACATTATAATTTGAATCATATATTTCTTCTGGACTTACAACAGTTATATTCTTTCCACTAAGTAATTCAATGTTATTAGTGTTAATATCACAAACTGTCACTTTAGCATTTTCATCTAGTAAATGATTTACTAACTTTCTACCAACATTTCCAACTCCCTGAACTAAAACCTTTTTATCATTAAGAGAGTCGCTTCCAGAAATATGTTTTACTGCCGACTTAATCCCCATGTAAACCCCGAAGGCAGTAGGGCTTGAGGAATCACCTAAACCACCATGTTCTTTTGGTAACCCCACAACGTATTTTGTTTTTTCTCTTATCCATATTAAATCTTGAGTGCTCATATTAACGTCTTGAGCGGTCCAATATTTACCACTAAGATCATTAATAAAGTTAGCAAACCTCTTTACTAATTTCTCAGACTTAATTTTTGTATTACCAATTATTACGGCTTTACCTCCTCCTGAATTTAGACCAGCTAATGATGATTTATAACTCATAGCTTTAGATAAATTTAATACATCTTGAAGCCCTTTTTCATCAGTAACGTAATCCCACATTCTAGTACCACCAATTGCTGGTCCAAGTGCAGTGCTGTGGATACCTATTATAGCTTTCAAGCCAAGTGTGCTATCATTACAAAAAACTATTTGTTCGTGATTATCACCATTAATTTTTTCAAAGACCGAATTATTTTGGTCATTACTCATTTATTTGATATTTAGTAATAGTTTTACACTTAGTTAGATCATAAAATTATACAAAAATTTGAAAGACCTATCCTATTTAAATAAATACCTTCTAAAGTATAAATATTATTACATAATTGGGGGGATATTTATATTAATTTCAACTGCTTTCGCAATTGTCCCAGCAACACTTATTCGAGAAACTTTTAACCTCATAGAAAGTGGCTTCCAAGAATATAACGAAGGGAACATATATGTGAAGGATGAAATCCTTGGGAATGTTTTATTTTTTGCAATTGCAATTATAGCTGCAGCCGTTTTTAGAGGATTATTTATGTACATGATGAGACAGACAATGATAGTAGCCTCCAGAAAAATAGAGTATGATCTTAAGAATGAGATTTTCTTTCATTATCAAACCCTCCCATTAAGTTTTTACAAAAATAATAACACTGGGGATTTGATGAATAGGATTTCTGAGGATGTGGGAAAAGTTAGAATGTATCTTGGACCAGCTCTAATGTATGGCTTAAATGTAATTATTCTAATGGTTATGGTTATCCCTTTTATGTTTTATATAAATTTTAATCTTGCATTCTATAGTTTAATTCCTCTTCCCTTTTTGGTTGTGTGTATATACCTAGTTCAAAATATCATAAATATTCGATCTGAAGAAATACAGGTGTCTCTTTCAAATTTATCGACCTACGTTCAAGAGAGTTTTTCAGGAATAAGAATAATAAAATCTTTTGTGAGGGAAATAAATTTCGAAAATGTATTTAAGAGTAAGAGTGTTGATTACAAAGATAAATCAGTAAACCTACAGTACGTGCTTGCTTTATTCTTTCCCATAATCATAACACTTATTGGTATGAGTATTATAATCACTGTATATATAGGAGCTATTGAAGTTTTTGAGGGTAATTTATCTATTGGGAATATAGCTGAATTCTTAATATATGTCTACCTACTTACCTGGCCAGTAACAGCACTCGGCTGGATAACAAGTATTATTCAGAGAGCATCAGCCTCGCAGAGAAGAATTAATGAGTTTCTAGAACAACAGACAGATATATTATCTAACAAAAAAGAAAAGATAGACCTTTTGGGAAAAATTGAATTTAAGAATGTTTCTTTCCGATACCCAGACACTAATATTCATGGCATGAAAGATATCTCATTCAAAATTAATCCCGGTGAATCGCTTGGTATAATCGGAGCAACTGGTTCAGGAAAGAGTACAATTTCAAATAGTATAATGAGATTATTTGATGTTGATAAGGGGAAAATTTTATTCGATGACACTGACATAAAAAATTTAGATATTCAACATTTTAGAAGACAAATAGGGTATGTACCTCAAGACGTATTTCTTTTCTCAGATACAATAACTAATAACATATTATTCGGCTCAGAAAATAAAAATTATGAAAATGTAAGGGATGCTGCTGTAAACGCTGACCTAATGAGAAATATAAATTCTTTTCCGGAAAAATTTGAAACCAAAATTGGTGAGAGGGGCATAACATTGTCAGGAGGTCAGAAACAAAGAATTTCTATAGCTAGGGCAATAATAAAAGAACCAAAAATTTTAATTTTAGATGACTGTCTTTCAGCTGTCGATACAAAAACTGAGAATATAATTCTTGAGAACCTAAAAAAAATTATGTTAGATAAAACTTCTATTATTATTTCGCATAGAATTTCATCGGTAAAGCTTGCAAAAAAGATTATTGTAATAGATGATGGAAAAATTATCGAAACTGGAAATCATAAAAATCTTATCGATAAAAGAGGGTACTATTTTGATCTTTATAATCAGCAGTTAGAAAAAGAAAACATGCAAAATTAATTTACAATATTCTCATATTGCATCTCATAAAGTTTTCTATAAAAACCATTTTCTTTTAATAAATTAGTGTGGCTCCCTACCTCCTTAATTTCACCAGAGTCAATTACAATTATTTTATCAACTTCTTTAATGGTAGATAACCTATGTGCAACTACAATAGATGTCCTATTTTTTAAAATCTCTGTGATAGCATTTTGAATCATAATCTCAGACTCTGAATCAATTGATGAAGTGGCCTCGTCAAGTAGAATTATTTTTGGATCATATAACATAATTCGAATACAGGAAATTAATTGTCTCTGCCCTACTGATAGAGACCCCCCCCTTTCCTTAACATCAAATTGTAATTTATTTGGAAGGTTATCGATAAATTTTTCTGCTCCAACTCTTCTCACAGCATTCCAAACTTCCTCCTCGGAAATAGAATCATTAAATAAGGTAATATTATTATAAATTGAATCTGAGAAAAGAAATACGTCTTGAGAAACTAATCCCAAATTATTTCTTAGAGATGAAATATTATAGTCGATAATATCTTCACCATCAATTAAAATATTTCCTCTCTGGAAATCATAAAATCTATTAATCAAGTTTATGATTGAAGTTTTACCTGAACCCGTTGCCCCTACAAATCCAACAGATTGACCCTTATCGATTTTAAAAGAAATATTTTTGAGTACAAAGTCATTCTTATTATATGCAAACCAAACATTTTTAAATTCAACTTTACCTTCAATATTATTATTAGTTATCAAGTTTTTAGATTTAATACTTTCACTCTTATCTAATAAATCAAAAATTCGTTTAGAACTTACTACTCCCATCTGAAGTGTATTGAATCTATCTGCAATAGATCGAATGGGTCTAAAAAATAGTTGCAGATACATTATAAATGCTATTAAAACACCTAGCGTAACTTCTTCCATAAATAGTTGGCCAGATCCGTACCATATTAGTAGTCCCAACCCAATAGATGTGAAAAGCTCCATAACTGGGAAGTAAATAGAATAATATAAGACAGCCTTTAAGTTAGCTTTTAGATGGAGCTCATTTATTTTCTCAAATTTTTCGTATTCTTTCTTCTCATTTCCAAATATCTGGACAATATTCATCCCGACTATATGTTCCTGGACAAAAGTATTGAGATTAGCAACTGCGCTTCTAACATTATTAAAGGAAATTTTTACTTTTTCTTTGAAGATATAAGTTGTCAAAAAAAGGAAGGGAAGGGTGGCTAAACTTATCAACGTCAATTTCCAATTTATATAAAACATCAAGGCTACTATTCCAAATAACTGAAGAATATCACCGATAATTGTTGCAATTCCCTGTCCAAAAATATCAGCAATTGTCTCGATGTCTGAGACATTTCTTGTAACAATTCTACCAATTGGTGTTTTATCAAAAAACTGAAGTTTAAAGTTTTGTAAGTGAGAGAAAAGTTTAATTCTGATATCCTTTATTATATTCTGTCCAAGCCAACCAGAAAGGTAGGTATGAAAATAGACAACAATTGCGTTAACAATAAGAAGACCAAATAACAATAATGTCATAGATTTTAATCCTTTGACATCATTCATAGAAACATAATCATCAATAATAATCTGTGTTATGTATGGTCTAATTGGTTGTAATATTGACAAACTTAATGTCAAAATAATCAAGGTATAAAAGACACTCATATAAGGTCTACAAAAAATAAATAGCCTCTTTAATATTTTAATATCAAAAAGATTACCACTTATATTATTTTCCTTCATTGATATATTTTCTTATCATAACACACTTTATTTAAATATAAACCGTGTGCAGGGACAGAGGGTCCTGCATATTTTCTGTCTCTCTTTAATATAATATCATTTAAATCTTTAATACTTAGTTTTCCCTCATTTATTTGAAATAATGTACCCATTATAGCTCTGACCATACCTCTTAAAAATCTGTTAGATGATATACTAAAAATATAGCTGCCATTTTCATCTTTCATGTATGCCTGATCTATTTCACAGTCAAAGTTATTTACATCAGTTTTTACTTTTGAGAAAGTCTTAAAATCTTTGAATGACATTAACACCTTGCAGGCATCATTTATGAGATTAGTATCGATTTCTTTGAAATAAAAAAAAGACCTGTCTTTTAAGAATGGTGATTTTTCTGAATGAATCCTGTAGATATATTCCCTCTTTATAGCATCAAACCTAGCACTTACATTATCCCTAACTTTTCTAATCGAATTGATTGAAATGTCATCTGTGAGAAAAGAATTTACTTTAAATAAAAAAGAATCATCGATATCTTGCCCGTAATCAAAATGAGCAACTTGACCAAGCGCATGCACACCTGTATCTGTCCTCCCGCTACCTAAGGTTCTAATCTTACAATCTAAAATTAGCGATAAAGCATTATCAATTTCTTGTTGAATTGTTCTAGCATTTTCTTGGACTTGCCATCCATGAAAATTTTTACCAAAATATGATATGTCAATAAAAAATCTCAATTTTTAAATCAATTTTATATTTCTTTGTACAAAATAAGCTCATGATACAGAGAATCCAAACAATATTCTTATTCTTATACATTGCAGCATTGATTTCTACATTTTTTTTTCCTGTATGGCAAAAAATTTCATTTGATGACCAAACGAATGAAGTTGATGTTATCGTTACAGGCCATGTCTCCTCTGTCGTATATGACAAAGCGGGGGATGCTATTATTATT
>CEUV01027262.1_pt1 | contig 15733 bp, 10 predicted proteins | sample 356401 | NCBI WGS metagenome assembly CEUV01 (sample SAMEA2622710, study PRJEB7988) | marine metagenome | isolation source: saline water (ENVO:00002010), including
CAGGAGAGGATGGAGCGCGAACCTGGACGGTCCAACCTTTTAGGGCATGAGGCGGAGGCGGCTTTCCAGAAGAAGCTGGCCGGTGATTACAAGCACGAACCTTTCGCGTTTATGTATTGTTGTTGCTGCTTGACCCTCACCGGGGGTTACACCATCAGTGACCTTGGCGACGACAGGCTCGAGCTAAACGGAAACTCCCACGTCGCCTGCTGCGGCTGCATCCCACTTGAGAACTCAAGGCTCGCGGGCGGGTGGCACGCGAGTGACCCCAGCCAGACAATCACGGCGAGCAACGGTATGGTGTTCACCTCGACGCTGACCAAGTTTGAGCGCACGGGCCAGATCGCGACCTCGGCTGTCTCCGGTTCCAGTAGGCTGGGCCCCATCACGGGCACGCAGGTAGTCACCACTAGTACAAACCATCAGAAGTACAAGATTGGCTCTATCGCGATGGACATCATGTACAAAAGGGTCAACAACACATAATCGAAACTAAACCCTAGCAAAAATCGAGTTTTAGAATTTCTCGATTTTTGACACGTTTACAGTGGAACCTCGGCGGTTTTGACGTCTAAACCCTAATTTCTAAACCCTATATGTAATGTAATTACGGGATTTCATAGAAGTACCCCGAACGACGAGTCACGACCCATACGGTAAAATTCCAAGGTCCCGCCGGTCCGGTCCCCATATACTATGGAATTTATGCCATTCAGCCCGCGCAATGGCGGGGGTAGATTCCGTCAGTAGACTAGGGTACCCTAGTCTCCTAGCGTACGCTAGGAGGCTAGGATAGGCTAGTCGACGCCGGGAGCGTCGAATGAGATGCAAAATTTATCAAATGTTTGACGCGTCGGGAGCACGCGCCCGAGCGCGAGCGTTTCGGCGTCGATTAAATTCGCACACCCTTGTGGGTGGCATTCCGAGCACCACATCTCGGGAACGATGGCTTCGGCGTACGCATTAAAGCGCGCACGGAGGTCTTGACTGGAGAAGGTGATGTTGATGCCTCGAATATCGCCACCGAAATTGATGAGCGTTGCGCGAGAGGCGGAGGACGCGGAGACGAATGCGTCGACGGCATCGACGGTTGTATTTGCTCCAGTGAACCCTTCAATCGTCACCGCTTCACTGCGGGTCGTCGACGAGAGCGATGCGAGAGGTGTAAACTTAAATCCACTCTTACGCAGTCGCGTCGGCGAGATGAAGTGATCGAGCGGACACGAGCTCGGAAGATACTTTTCCTCGGCGCTGCCCGGGTAGTGGCATTGAAACGTAAAAATGTTGTCATGACCGCCCCAAACCTTGTCGCAATGGCACGGCAGCGGAGGTAACGCGAGCGTACGATTCAGCGCAACGGCAATCGCCATAGCGTCGCGTAGGATGTTCAAATTAGCCTTGAACACGGCGATGTGATCTCTTATGTTTGGCTTGCCCGAAAACACCTTCGTCGCGTCAAACGTGACGTACATTTCATCCGTCGCGGGTGGCGTCACAGCCCATAAACCACTTTCTTCAAAGCGATAACGTTTTGCCTCGCCTCCGCTCCCGTCGAACGTGTACGTAGCGTGCACGGCGTACGGATGAATCTCGTCCCGGCGCTTCGCCATGGAAATGAAGTAGCCGTGTCCATTCGTGAAGAGTTTCAGCGGCAGCACACCGAGCTTGAACGACTGTCCAGTGCTCAACGGCGCGCCTGACTCTAACACGCGCGTGGGCGATGCGATGTCGCCGCCTTCGTTGGCGATCGGCTCGAGACCTGGCCATGAATCTTGCTTGCGAGCCATGGTGTTGATGACTTGTTGATGCGTCGTTAGGCTTGCAAAGCGCCCAGACGTCGCGCTCAAATGCATGAGCCAATCGTTGAGAAAATCTTTAGCGCTCTCGCTGTGGCGTAGAAACATCATGCCTGTATTGAAGATACCACCACGTGCGTACGATGCCCCGAGTTTTGCGTCTGATGACGGACTGAGGTTGTCGCTACTAATCATGACATCCGCCGCCTTGATATTCGCGCATCCCTCGACGTCGTCTTCGCATTTAAAGTACGGTGCAGGGTTACGTAACCAAACGACGTCAATGTCAGATAACACGGCGTCGTACCCGGCATCGAGAAGATCTTTGAGTTGCGAAATCATGAGCCGGCAAAATGTTTTCCAATTATCGTTGGCGTGATCAGTCGCCCGGTTGAGATTTTCATGCAATGCAGGATACGTCGTCACGCCTTGCTCTCGAAGTGCTTTTAACAGCTCAACGTCGAGCGCTGCGACGATGAATTTCATGTTTCCGGATGATTCAGGGTCTGAAGCTGCGTTCTGTAAATGTTTAGCCCAGTTCATTGTCATCGGCGCCACGTTGCGGTTGGCGAACGCGATGAATATGACATCCTCGCCAGCTTTTGCACCAATGCCCTGAAGCACATCGTGTAAACTTTCATACCGCGCACCGTCACGATTCAGCGTCATTGACTTGGTTTCTTTCACGCCCGAGAGCGCCGTGGCAGTTGAAGTCTCGTTTGAAGAAGGAGCTTTGATTGAAGGCGCGCTGAATGGATTTTCTTCTTCGAGCACAGCATCAACAACTTCTTCATCCTTTGTCGCGGCGTTGACTCGGGACAACGACGTCGTAAAGGAGTTTACATCAACAACCACGGCGCCGTTGCGATCATGCGCAAAGGCGGTATAAAATTTACCGAGTGTGGACAACGCATCCATTCCGCCTTCCCGGCGTAAACTCTCACACAAACCCGCGTGCGACGCAGTCACGTGCGGACGAGGAAAACCAACAAAACACTCATCTGGGCCACATGAATGTGACTCGGCTTCTAAAGCTACCGAAGCCAAGGCATCAAACGCCTTTGTCGTTTGTTCGTCTTCAAACGCGCAAAAGGACTCGACGGCGGCGTCAATGACGAGCACGCGCTCCGTCGCCTCTCCTAATGTCTCACGCACTTCGCTATCCGTGGCAAACGGCGTCATGGTGTACTGCGATTCGTCTTTTACTTGCGCCTTTGAGTCGATGAGCACGCGCGCGGTACTTTGCTTGATCGCATCCGGCGTGCGCGGATTATTCAAGAAGGACCATTCGCGGAATTTCAACTGACTCTTTTCCAGCGCGTTTATATTCAGAATGTGATCAGCTGGACATCTATCGTACGGCGGTGGAACATCGCTGATCGAGCACGACGGTAAGACGTGTCCCCAGTATCTATCGCACATGCACGTAATCTTAGGCAAGATGACGATGCGATTCAAAACCTTGCCGAGTGCGAGCAAATTACGCGCTGCCAAGCGAAACCAGGCCGCGGCGACGAGATGATTCTCAATCCCTGTTGCGTTCCAAGCACTCGGGAACGCGTCATCACTCATTGTGATGAAATTTCCTTGGCTATAATACGCATCTGAGTCCCCTTTCCACAGCATACTTTCGCGCAGTCGCTGCCGTTTGCCTCGAGCTTGTGAAAATTGATACGTCGTGTGTACGGCGAGCGGCTCGTACGTCGGCGTGCGCTCATGCAACTTTTGCACAAAATATGTATGACCTGACGCGAATAGTCGCATCGATAACAATCCCACTTTCAATTTCAATCCCTCGCTCATGGATTTGACCTGTATCTCATTCGCAACCCCTATGATTTCCACGTTTTCGCCTTCGTGCTCGCGTAACATGCGATTGAAAATATCTTGGTCGTGCTCATTCATATTATCCGTCGTCTCCAATTTCACGCGCCACTCGTCTAAAAATGCCTTTGTGTGCTCTGTCGGGTTCAAATATAATATCCCAGTGTTGAACGCCGTGGACCAGCACGCCTTGATGTCCCAATTCGACGCGAGCAAACAATCCGTCGACGTCGCCATGTCCACCTCCGTCTCGCCCATCGCTCCACGCAACCAAATCCTCGGATCCTTCAACCACGTCACGTCAACGTCACTCACCAACACCGTATGCCCTTGCTTGAGCAGATACGATAAAAATCCCGCTTTCAAGGCGCCAATCTGTTGAAACGCTCGACCATCGTTCGTCACCTTCTTCGTCTGAGCAATGTCGTGCAACGGCGTTCCTCCCGTTGCCATCACCTCGTGCGTGTACTGTAAGTTCGCATCGCTATAATATGGAACGTTGTTTTCCTGACATATTTTCTCCGTCGCGGCATCGAGCGCGGCGACGACGACGTTGCTCTCGACGCCTACGTCTCGAAGCGACGCGTACCAATGTAACATGAACTCGTGGAATCCATTGGACACAAACGACGCAAACACCGGCTTGCTCGCATCGAGCCTCGGGCCCACGGTCGCGGTCGCCGCACCGTCGGTCGCCTCATCGTCGCTCGCGCGGTGATGGCGCTCGCGCTCGGCGTGATGCATAGCGCGCCGCTCCAACGGGACGTCTGGTATCGTCGCGCTCGCATCGCGGAACGACGCAAACGAGGCGTAGCATACGACGGCGATGGCGACGAGTGCCGTGGCTAGCATGACCCTTTTGCGCCGATGCAGACGACGCGCGGGACGCGGCTGGACGGAGGCCATCGCCCCGTGTCCGTCGAGCGCGCCCGCGTGTGAGGCGTGCGAGGCGTCGAGCGGAGCTTTTGCTGAAGGCTTGGGTGTCGTTTTCTTTCGTTTCGTTTCTGTTTTTCGTTGCTTCGCGTCGCGGTGTCATGTTACATTTCAAATACTAGTCGAAGAGACGCGCGCTCGACATCGAGCTCGCGCCGTTCACTCGCCGCCAGTCGTCGTCGTCGCTAATCGACGCATGCGTTCGATGGGCTTAAAACACTTGACGCACGGACACTTGCTCGGTCGTTCGACGAGGCGCGCGCGAAGACAGTAGTAACAGTACGGATGCCCGCACGGCTCGGCGACGAACGGGTGAACGGGCTCGTCGCGCGCGCACGCGACGCATCGATACGCGCGCACGGCGAATCGACATTCCGACGACGACGGTTGATCCGCGTCGTCGCGAGTGGACGACGAGGCGGACGATGCGAGCGCGCCAAACACAGCGCGCACGCGCGTCGAGTACAGATACGGCAGCGTGAAAAGGACGAGCTCTGAGAGCTCGCGCCACGCGAGCTGTTGATTCAAGTGCTCGAAATCCACGACGCGCGCCATGGACGGGCGCTGATACACCAATCTTGCGCCGAGCACGCGTTCGAGGAGCGTCGGGTACCTACCGTGGCGCAGAAACACGCAAAAATTGACGAAGCTCGCCAGCGTGTAGTAATTTTCTGCCGCTCGAGACCAACTCCACGCGCGGCGTCTCCAACACGACGCGTCCTCCTCCTCGTCAAACTTTTCCCTCAACATCTTCCTCTGCCACGACCCCCACGCGTACGCCGCCACACACTTGACCGACCCGTACACCAATCTCTGCGCCACGCTCAAACCGTCGCCCTCCACACCAGTCTTCAGCGTCGCGCGAGACGTCGTCGTCGTTCTCTCGTCTCGAAATCGCAAATTCATGAGCTCTTGTCCCGGCGTCGCCCTGTTCACCCCCGTCGTGCACGCGAACAGGGCGAGATCCAGCGCCAAGCGCATCTCTCGCGTCGATTTCGTGTCCGTCGCCCGTCCTCTCGTCGTCGCGCGCGCGGCGTCGACAACGCGCGTCAATTGATTTCCCAACACATCCACCAACTCCCCGTCGAGTCTCGCGGCGTCCACCTGCGACACGCGCAGGACGTCCAGATGCGGCACCGCGCGCGATGTCGTCGACGCCGACGTCGACGCCTCGGTCGTCGCCGTCGCGGTCGACGACGACGCGCGCATCCGACGTCGTCGAGTGTAGATGTGTGGATTCACGCTCGAGACGACGGGACGACGCGTTGACACTTCGTGACGCGCGACCTCGGTCGACGCGCGAGGCGAGAACTCCGATGACGCTCGCGTTCGCCCTCGCGGCGCTCGCGTCGAGACGCGCGCGCGCGCTCGTCGACCCGTTCGCGCGTCGCGCGGCCGCCGCCGCCGGTTCGTGTGAGCGGTCGTTCGCACCGACGTCCTCGTTCGTGACGACGTCCTCGTTCGCGAGCGCGTCGGCGGCGTCTCGAGACACGAGGAACGTCGCCGTCATCGCGCACGTCGATCACGGGAAGACGACGCTGATGGACAAACTCATGTCTTCATCTTCATCTTCATCTTCGACGTCTTCGTCTTCGGCGACGGAGCGCGACCGCGCGATGGACTCGAACGCGCTCGAACGCGAGCGTGGAATCACGATTCAGGCAAAATACACGAGTTTCGCGCACGACGGTGTCACTATCAACGCCGTGGACACGCCGGGACACGCGGATTTCGGTGGTGAGGTTGAACGCGCGTTGGATATGGTGGACGGCGTCTTGTTACTCGTCGATCCGATCGAAGGCGCGATGGCGCAGACCAAATTTGTTTTGCGCAAAGCGGTGCAGAAAGGGTTGAAACCGATCGTGGTGTTGAATAAGGTTGACAGAGAGGGCGTGACCAGAGCGCTGTGCGACGCCGTGGAGAGCGATTTATTCGATTTAATGGCTTCCTTCGGCGCGACGGATGAACAGTTGGATTTTCCGGTGGCGTACGCGTCGGCGCGCGCGGGCGCGGCGGACACATTGCTCGAAAATACGCGGCGCGACGTCGCAGAGGGCTCGGGGAGCGTCGACGCGATTTTACGTCTCATCGTCGAACACGTACCACCGCCGAGAGGTGACGAGGCGAAACCATTTAGCATGCTCGTGAGCATGATTGATAGAGACCCGTTTCTCGGCCGCGTCGTCACCGGTCGCGTCGTCGACGGTTCGTGTCGGATGGGGGATAAGATCACTGTTCTGCGTCTCAATGATGGGAGTGTGCGCGAGACGTTTCGCGTGCAAAAGATATTCACGTCGAAGAGTTTGAAACGCGAAGAGGTCGATCGGTGCGTCTCGGGCGACATCGTCACCATCGCCGGTGGCGTCGACGCGACGGTGACGGATACTCTTTGCGACGCGAGCGTGACGGAACCGTTGGCGTCGACGCCCGTCGATCCGCCGACATTACGCATGACATTCGGTGTGAACGATTCCGGACTCGCTGGGAAGGAGGGTAAACAGCTGACCGAGCGACAGATTGAAAAAAGACTGCGGGAAGAGGCTGAGACGGATGTCGCGCTGCGCATCGAGGCGACGGAGAGCGGATTGGAGGTACAAGGTCGCGGTGAGTTACATTTGGGCGTGTTGATTGAAAACATGCGCCGAGAAGGGTTCGAGTTGAGCGTGTCCCCACCTCGCGTCGTGTACGGCGTGGATGAATTCGGGAAGAAAACCGAACCTTTTGAGGAAATCATACTAGAATTGGGAGAAGCCGACGTGGGCGCCGTCATCGAGGCGTTGTCGCAGCGCAAGGGCGAACTGAGCGATATGGAATCGAACATGGATGAAGACGGACGCTCGCGTCTGACCTTTGTGGCGCCGTCGCGCGGTTTGATTGGATTCAGGCAAGAGTTTATCAACGCCACTCGAGGCACGGGGGTCATGCAACGTGCCTTTCACTCGTACGGCGAATCGCGCGGGAACATTGATAAAGTTCGCAAGGGGATGCTCATTAGCACCGTTTCCGGAACGACGACGGCGTACGCCCTCGCCGCGCTCGAGCCGCGCGGGACATTGTTCGTCGGACCGGCGTGCGAGGTGTACGCGGGGATGATTGTCGGCGAACACACGCGAGAGAACGATTTAGAGGTCAATCCGACCAAGGAGAAAAAATTGACGAACATTCGCGCGTCTGGTAACGACGAAACGGTTCGTCTCACGCCGCCGAAAGCGATCAAGTTGGAGGAGGCCATCGGATACGTTGCGGAGGACGAACGCATCGAGGTGACGCCCTCGGCGATTCGTTTGCGCAAGGCGAATGTAAAACCGGGAAGAAGAGCGCCAAGGTGAAGAGCGGCGGCAAGGGCAAGGGTACTGTTGCTCGTGTAACGACACACAAAGTTTCTCGTCGAACGGTTCTAGAAATGACGTCGCCCGACCGTAGAGCACAGTAGCCGTGGATGGATGCGTCGCGAAAGCGTGATAAATTTTGCGTCTCATTCGACGCTCCCGGCGTCGACTAGCGTAGCCTCCTAGCGTACAATAGTCATCTCATCAGTCTCCTTCCCATGTCTTCTCGAACCCCTTGTCTATCGGGCGAGGGTGTAGACGAGGAGCCAAAGTTTAGGCTTTTTAGCAATTCGCCGTCACAACGCGAGTCGTTCCAATGGAGATGGCACCCTCTCCTATGGCATGCGTTGCCCCTCCGGCGCAACAAATGTCCGCGTTCGACGAACATCTCGACTCGAACGGGATCCTTCTCAAGCAAAAGACCAACGAGTGTTGTCGCTGCTTCGTGTGCCAGCCGAACATCCATTGGACGATTGCGCATCAAGTCCCGAAAAGCGCGGACATCGATTTCGACCAGCTCCAAGAGGGGGAGTTTTGGATTCAGGAAGATGCCGGGTATTGCGGTCGCGCGTGGAGCTGCTGGGCGCCTGGGTGCCGGGCAACCACGTATCGCACGTTGGATCGGCGTGAGTGGGAGGACGCGCGCGGCACGGCACCCGATAGTAAGTCGTTATTGACGCATCGTAAGAATCAGACGTGCGGACAGAATGTCATTTGCGTTTTTAGCGAAGACGGGGCCGTGCGGTGTCCGATGTGCTGCTGTTTGCCTTACATGGAGAGCTTCGACGCGAATGGCACGAAGCTCGGGCGAACGCAGTACATGTGCGACCTACACTTGTTCGTCCCCAAGTTTAAAGTACTCGACGCGCAGAACAATCTCGTGTACATGATTCGCCCGAATACATGTTTCGGTGGATGCTGCGTGCGGTGCAAATGTGATGGCGTCAAGGGCAAGTGCTTCCGTGTGCCGTTTTACATTCGCGACCCAGAGACCATGGAGGCGCACGACGGCGGCGAAGCGGCCATCACCGACCTCTGGGCAGGGTTAAAAAATGAGTGTTGTTTCAAGAAGAACATTTACAGCGTCAACTGGCCCGATAAGTCGAACAGGGCGATGCGATCGACGCTTATCGGTTCCGCGCTTCTCATCGACGTCGCTCTTTTCGAGCAAGAAGGCCAGTGATGGCCGCAAATCCATTCACTCACATATTGCGTCAAGTATTTTGAGCCCGTCGAACGCACGCGTCGATTAGCGCCGACGATGAGTGGCGGCGAGTGCGCGGCGCGAGCGCGACGTCGAGCGCGGCTTCTTCGACTAGGATTTGAAATGTACCATAACACCGCGACGCGAAGCAAGAAAGAACAGGAACAAAACGAAAGCGAACCGCGAACGAATCTCTCGCGTCGCGTCTCTACAGTCCGAGCTTGGCGCGCTCGAGTGCGAGCACCTTTTGCACGCGCTCCGCCGCGCCGTCCGTCTGACCCGTCCCCGTCGCCGCGTCGTACGCCGGTCCGCGCACTTCGACTTCATCCATGATGACGATGACGTCCCCGTTCCATTTACACGGAAGCGTTCGAGCGAGGGCATCGAACACGTCCTGTGCCAACGCGCTGACGTTCTCTCCGATGTTATCCGCCGCCGTTTTCGCGCACCTCAACGCGTTCTCCATGCGTCGCTCGCGTCGGGGTTCATCCACCGTCGGGAGCGCGTCCGGCTCGCGCGCCGTGCTCGCGTCTACGACCACGTTCGTCGCGCCGTCAACGTTGACAAAACGCACGTCGAACGAATTGGAGACGTCACCGGGCGTGCGCACGGCGAGCACGCCCGCGTCCGCGTCGTAGGCGAAGATTTCACCGCGAAACGATTCCCCGCTCGCCGTCGTTCCCGACGTCACCGTGGCGCCGTGCGCGTACTCGACCGTCATCGGCGCGCACGAGACCGCGCACGAGACCGCGCACGAGACCGCTCGCGTCGCGCGGGGCGGTACGATGCGGTGCGCGACCGAGTGAAGACGTCGATCATGCATTTCATTTCATTTCATTCTTCACTTCATTCTTCACTTCGTCGCTCGCGCATGTCGACGACGACGCGCGTGACGTTTCGTGATCTCACGAAAGCGACCGAACCCGATCTTCGCGCGCTCAACGCCGTCATCTTCCCCGTGCGGTACGGTGACAAGTTTTACGAGGATTGCGCGCGCGCCGGTCCGTGCACGCAGTTGGCGTACGATGAGGATGGGGCGTGCGTGGGGGCGGTGGCGTGTCGATTGGAGATGAATGCGACTCGTGACGGTGCGAGGTTATACATCATGACGCTGGGCGTGTACGCGGCGCACAGAGACGGAAAGATTGGATCGAGACTGCTCGCGCACGCGCTCAACGCGGCGGCGGAGGACGCGTACGTGCGCGACGTCTACCTGCACGTACAGACGAATAATCATCAAGCGTTCGAGTTTTACGAACGATTCGGGTTCGCGAAGGGTGAGGTGTTAAAGAATTACTACAAGCGCATCGATCCACCGGATGCGGTCGTCTTGCACCGCGAGCTGGGTGAGACTTGGACGCGCGTCGAGTTGGAAGACGTCGTCGTCGCCGCCGACGGCGGTGGAGTCGTCGACGGCGGTGGACGCTTGACGCTTTGATTTGATTTGATTTGTTTAAGTGTATTAGAGTTTAGTCTTCTAGTCGAGCACGTAGCGTGTGTGATGACAACATGAGTGTGGCGATGTGCACGTCTTTGTTACGAATGGCTACAGTCGCAGGCGCTAGAGCTAGCCTGACGAGCTAATTTAATGCAATGTCGCGCGCGAAAGAGGAAGAGTCCTCGCGTCGAGTCACGACGACTCCCAATCGAGCGCTTGATGATATACCTCCTCGTACGTCGACACAAAGTGCGTCTCTAAACCTTCCCGAATATCCTCCGATAACTCGTCGTAATCCTTCTTGTTTCCACTCGGGAAAATGATCGTCTTCACGCCGCTTCGTCGAGCGGCGATGGTTTTCTCCTTGACGCCTCCGATCGGTAAGACGCGTCCCGTGAGCGTCAACTCGCCCGTCATGGCCAAGTTCGGTTTGACAGGCTTGCCCATGGCGAGCGAGAGCAGACTCGTCGTGATGGTGATGCCCGCCGAGGGTCCGTCTTTTGGCGTCGCGCCCGCGGGCACGTGCACGTGCAGAGACGTGTTGGCGAGGTACTCGTTACCTGGATCCTTGGTTTCGAGGAAACTTCGAGTAAACGTGTGCGCAATGGCGCTCGACTCCTTCATCACGTCGCCGAGTTGACCCGTCGTTTTGAGCGCGCCCTTTCCTTCGCCGGAATCGATCGCCGTGCACTCTACGTAGAGCGTACTTCCACCCATGGCCGTCCACGCCAAGCCGGTGACGACGCCCGGAGGAGTGACGTCGTAAATGCGATCCGTCGCGAACGGCGGCTGACCGACGTACTCGACCAAATCGTCGACGCCGACGACGATCGATTCGAGCGCGTCGCCGGCGCTCTTCGCGCGAGCCACCTTGAGCGCGACTTTGCGGTAAATCTTTTCGAGATGTTTCTGCAAGTTTCGCACGCCAGCCTCGCGACAATAGTCACCGATGAGTTTTGACATCGCCTCGTCGGTGATGCTTGCGGCAAATTCGGCCAAGCCGCTCTTCTCGCGCGCTTGTTTCTCCAGGTACGTGCGGGCGATCTGCACCTTTTCGTCTGTGATGTAACCGGACAATCGAACCACCTCCATGCGGTCGAGGAGAGGCCCCGGAATGGTGTCGAGAACGTTGGCGGTGCACACGAACAGGACTTTGCTCAAATCGACGGGGACGTCCAAGTAGTGGTCCAAAAACGTCGAGTTTTGCTCGGGATCGAGCAACTCGAGCAACGCGCTCGCCGGATCGCCCTGATACCCGCGACCGAGCTTGTCGATCTCGTCGATCAAAACGACGGGGTTGCACACGCCGGTGGATTTCAAGCACTGAATCAGCTTGCCCGGCATCGCGCCGACGTACGTGCGTCGATGACCCTTGATTTCGGCGACGTCGCTCATGCCACCCACCGAAAAGCGATAAAATTTACGTCCGAGCGCCTTGGCGATGGATTGGCCGATGGACGTCTTGCCCACCCCGGGCGGACCGACCATGGTGATGATCTTACCCTGTGTCGTCCCGAGAAGTTGTCCGACGGCGATAAACTCCAAGATTCGATCCTTGACGTCCTCAAGTCCGTAGTGCTCGGCGTTGAGCACCTCTTGGGCGTGCGAAATGTCCAACTTCTCATCGCCGACGACGCCCCAAGGAAGAGACGTCAACCACTCGAGGTAGTTTCGCGTCACGTTGAATTCGCTCGACGACGGCTCGAGTCCGCTCAGCTTTTGGAGCTCTTCGTCGATCACCTTGGCCGTGTCCGCTGTCGCGCTCGAACGCTTGGGTTCAAAGCGCTTGGTGAATTTTTCGATGAGCGCCGTCTTGTCGTCTCGCTCCATGCCCAGCTCCTTCTTGATCGATTTCAATTGCTCCATGAGGAAGTAACGCCTTTGATCGCCGGAAATTTTATCCTCCACCTTTTTGCCGATGTCCGCCTGAAGCTTGCCGATCTCCACCTCCTTCTTCAACAGCTCGAGCGTGGCGTCGAGACGATCCTTCACCGACAACAGCTCCAACACTCGTTGAAGTTGAGCATCGTCGGCGCTGCACATGGACGCCCCGAGATCGGCGAGTTTCGGGGGATCTTGAAAATCGTTAAAGTTTTGCGCGAAATACTGAAGCGTCTCCTTGTGCAACGGATTCGTCTTGAGCAAATCTTTAATGGTGGCCACCACCTCGTTTGTCGTCGCCTTGATGATGTCATCGTTTGGATCAAACTTCTCATCCTTGAGATGCTCCACCTTGACCACGGTGGGGTCGCGTTTCATCGTTCCGAGCTTACGAAGTCGACGGTGACCGAGAAGCAAGAGCGTGGCCGCCTCTTCGCCCGTCGTCGAGTCGTTGGGAATGCGAACGATGTTGTGTACTTGCGCAAACGTGCCGACGTCGTGCAAGCGATCCGCCGGATCCGCATCGAGCCCGTCGTCGTCCTCGACCACCTCTCCGTCCACGCCCACGGTCGTGGTCGTTCGTCGCGCCTTTTCGAACACGTCTTCGTCGTCATCATCATCACCGCCGCCGTCGCGCTCGGCGTCGTCGGCGGTTCTCTGTAAAAACGCGCCCACGTACGCCTGCCCCCTGTTTCGCATGTCCTCGAGCTCGGCGATGAGCTTTTCGTCCGTCACTTTGACGGGCATGATGATTCCGGGCATGAGCGGTCGTCTCGGAAGCGGTACCGCCAACACCTGCGGATGCGAACTGGGATGGGACGCGCTCACCATGATGCCTCCGCTCGCCGTCGACGACGACGACGACCCGTCTCCGCCGAAAATCATCGATCCATCGTCTCCGCCCGACGATTCGCTCGCTCTGGACGACACGAACGCGTTCTTCACTCTCTTCTCCTCGATTCTCCCCGCGGACGTCGTCCCTAATTCATCCAAGAGCGCCCGAGAAGAAAACGCGCGAGCCGCCCGCCCTCCGCGTCCCTCGCCCCCTCTCGTCATCCACCTCGCGAGCGCTCGCACCCTCGCCGTCGCCGTCACCGACGTCATCGACGACGACGACGATTCCCGCGCGATGCTCGAGCGACACGCGCGCGCGCACTCTCGACGCACCGCGCGCGCCGCCCTCGACATGTCGACGTCGATGCAATCGAAATCAAAAGTGAAAGTTCAATCCACCGACAATCGTTCACGACGACGAACACGACGAACACGACGAACGCGACGTCCGTCTCTCGATCGACGGGTCGCCCCTCCGCGTCCGGTCCAACGCGCGTCGCGTCCGTCTCTGACGCGACGAGTGAATGAATGAGTGCATGCATGCATGAATGCATGAATCATTCATTCATGCATGCATGCATGCATCGCATCTCGTGCACCTCGAACGCATTCGGTCGTCGCATCTCGCGACGCGCGCGCCGCTGCACCCGACGCGATGCGATCGATGGATTTTCAGGGCCAACGCGCGTCGGAACGCGCGGCGAAGGTGACGCTCGCGATCGGTGCCGTCGTCGCGTACGCGCGAGGATGGCTCGCGGGTGGTGATTTCGGAGAGACGATGCGCGCGTTCGCGTGGAGCGTCGCGGTGGCGTGCGTCGTGAGCGTGCCGCCGTGGAACGTGTACGCGAGGAATCCCGTGACGTGGCGATCGTCGACGCGGGTCGGAGGAGAGGCGAGGGAGGAGGAGGGGAAGAGCGGGGACGGGAAGAAGACGCAGAAGAAGAAGAAGGAGAGAGCCTCGGGAAGAGCGTCGGGGACGCCGGCGAGGACGAGACGCGCGGCGACGTAGAGGAGTGTGTAGCCGAGAATAGTACGAGTAGCAGTGCGTGCGTGCGTGCGTACGTGTATGTTTGTGATTGATTTTAAAACAACGTGTGGTGTGAGCGACTATAGAGGAAGCTAGGAGGAAACGACGGATGACTGATGATTCGACGACGCGCATCTAGCCGATGAGCATCTTGTCACCCTCCAAAAACTTGTACTCGGGGATTTCCAAGTTTTCGGGCGCCGGACCCTTACGGATGCGTCCGGACGCGTCGTAGTGCGACCCGTGGCACGGGCAGAACCATCCGTTGTAATCCCCTGCGTTGGCGATGGGGACGCACCCCAAGTGCGTGCACACGCCGACGGCGACGAGCCACTCGGGATTTTGGGCGCGTTCTGAATCCGCCTGCGGGTCGCGAAGAGAGGCGACATCCACCGCAGCCTCCTTGGCGACTTCCGCGGGCGTGCGTCGACGAATGAACACGGGCTTTCCGCGCCATTTCACCGTCACCGTCGAGCCCGACTCCACCTTGGACAAGTCAACCTCGAGGGACGCCAAGGCCAAGACATCCGCCGAGGCGCTCATGGACATCAAAAACTTCAAGACGGCCAATCGCAGGGCGCTGGCGTAAATCATGCGACCACCGGTCATGACGAAATACGTGAACGCGCGCTTATCCGGATCACCAGCCTTGGCCACCGTATGGTTGGACACGTCGTACTCGATGGAGTGAGCCGGCGTCTTGAGCGCCCGCGTGACGGCGCCGCTGTTCACCGCCGTCGTCGAGTATTCTGCGAGTCGGTGGAAAACAATCATTCGTCAGTCATCGTCACTTCTCGGATCGTCATCGTTCATTCATTCGAGTCGTCGAGCCCGCCCTCTCCGTCGTCCGTCGTCGCCCCTCGGGTGAGGTCTCCAGTGGTATTTCCACCGTTCGTGACCCAGGCGGACCCCATCCCATACCATACCATCCCATCGATCGATCGTTCGACCGATCGACCGTCGTCGTCGTCCCTCGCGACGAACGACGCGTTCGAACGGCGCGAACGGCGCGAACGGCGCGTCATGTAAATTCGCCTCCCTCACCAACCCCGCCCGTCGTCGCCGTCGCGTCGCGTCGCGTCGCGTCGCGTCTCGTCTCGCACCTCGTCGATCGAACGCGCGCGCGCTCGCGATCGCCCCGCCTCGCGCGACCGCCCCCGCCGTCGTCGTCGTCGGTCCCGCGACGCACGCCGACGACGCCTGCGCGGCGCATCGCGCGAATAAATTCGCCAGCGCTCGCGCGCCTCGCGTCGTCGTCGTCGTCGTCGACATCGCGCGCGCCGAGCTTCGTCGTCGCGCGCCCCGTCCTCGGTCCTCGCGACGCGCGCCGAGGGTGCAGGGGTGGGGTTTAGGGTTTAGGGTTTAGGGTTTAGGGCGGTCTGTGTGTATCGCCGACCGGAGACGTCAAACGTCAATGGCGCGCGCGACCGGCGTGACTCTGTGAGATTGGTGGCTGGCGTCGACGCG
>CEUV01036105.1_pt1 | contig 15725 bp, 10 predicted proteins | sample 356401 | NCBI WGS metagenome assembly CEUV01 (sample SAMEA2622710, study PRJEB7988) | marine metagenome | isolation source: saline water (ENVO:00002010), including
TTTTATGGTATGTGTTGTGTGTGGTAGGGCGCGTCGGGACGCCCACGCATGACGCCGGGCGGTGGCGACGGGTCATCGAGCGACGCGACGCGACGCGCGTCGAGTCGATCGATTCGGAGAGACGGACGACGCCGATTCGAGACGCGCGGTCGCGAGGAGTGCGTCGTCGATCGATTCGGAGAGACGAGGGCGTCGATCGAGGGGGGTGGGCGATTTCGATTTCGATTTCGATTTCGATTTCGATTTCGATTTCGACTTTGATTTCGACGTCGACGTGACGCCGCGCTCGAATTCGAGCGATTCGAGACGATCGATTTCGATTTCGAGTGGGTTCGAGTTCGCGGTCGAGGGCGCGAGCGGGGACATGGGGGCGTGCGCGTCGAGATGGTCGTCGACGGGGACGACGGGGACGCGCGCCGAGACGACGGGGACGCCGACGACGCCGACGCGCGAACGGGCGAACGCGAACGCGAACGCGAACGCGAACGGTTCGGACGCGTGTGAGGAGGGTGAGGACTTGGGGTCGGCGTCGAGGGGTGGGACGGAGACGGAGGAGGAGACGGAGGTGGAGAGAGACGCGAGGGACGTCGAGGACGCGGCGGCGGCGGCGCGCGAGACGACGACGACGACGACGACGACGACGACGAAGGCGGTGAGAGCGGAGGTGAAGGAAGACGCCGAAGCGCCGCTCGATGATGTCTCGTCGAGAACGCCGGTGAGAGCGTCGATGAGCGAGACGTGGGTGCGCGTGGGCGAGACGCGAATGACGATGTCGCCCCTCGAGTCGTCGTCGTCGCGAAGACGACGAAGCGAGAGCGAAGACGATAAGGCGACCATCGAGGCTCTGCGACGAGCGCTCTCGGAGAAATTACCGTCGTCGTCCACGCCGCAAAAGGCACCGGACGGATCGGTGCTGATGGCGAGCGGAGCGCGACCGTCGGCGTCCGCGGCGGGACGCGCGAGCGACCGAGGCGAGCGGCCGTATCGAGGCGAGACGTCGACGGCGGACGACGGCGAGTCGAGACGACGACGAGACGATGAATTGCTCCGGGGGAACAGAAGTGACGAGGAGGACGCGGAGAGGCGACGACGATTCGCGCAAAAACCGCCGGCGAATAAGGATGACGTGGAGAAGCACGCGCGAAGACAGCTTCGAAAGCTAGCGAGGGACGACGTCGAACGCGAGATTGAGATTAAAACGGCCGCGCTCGCGCACTTCGAGGAGGAGGGGCGACGACGAGACGAAGTTGTCGCCGGAACCGACGAATCGCCGCGCGTGTCGGTGGTGACACCGCGATCGAGTCTGAAAATCAAAGTTCCGACGGCGTCGTCGTCCGCGGATTCGAAACCTCGAGGAAGCGGCGCGGAGCGTTACGGAAAATCACCCAGGAATTCGTACAACTCGAAATTAGACGAACTCCTCGCCGTCGCTGAGCGCGCCGGATCCACCGCCGAGCGTGTGCGAGACCAAATCACGGATTTAGAGCAACGCGTGGAGATGAACAATCTCGAACCCATCGCCGTGCAACCGTGGCAAGAGCACGGAAACGCGTGGGCCGGCGACAGACACTCCAAGGGGGACAGACACTCGAAACACTCGAGGAGCGCGCGATCGGAGCGAAGTTCGAGCGCGGGGACGATTTTGAACCCGAAGAATAAAAACTCTCGAGAGATGCGAGTCAAGTACGAACATGCGCGGAGCGACGGGAGCAATTCGACGCCGACGACGCCGGAAAAGCCGAAAATCATCACGTCCGTGTTACGATCTGATCTGTTAAAGTCCATGGGCGAGATGAGCGCGGATGAGAAATTGAAGAGACTTGGGTTGAAATCCGTTCCCGAGGACGAGGACGTGCCGGCGCAGATGAGCAATAGTCCGTGGCCGAGCGCGCCGCGAGGACCTTCGCCCGCGAGACGCGAGTGGCGCGAACGAATGTCTCCGGCGCAGGCGCCTCGATCGACGTACAGCGGAGACGAAGGTGAGAATGGATTTTCACCACCACCGCCGAGCGTGGGGAGTCATCGCGACAGCGGCGCCGACTCGCCCGCGAATTATCTCGATAAGTTGAAGGCGCAGGCAAAGCTCGCGCGATCCGAAAGCGCCAAATCGTGGAAACCGGGCGTCGGCGTACAAGTCGGTCGCACGCTGTGACGTTATGATAGAGTCCAACGAGAATTCCGCAAGGAATGGATGGATATGATGTTCTTTGTAACGCTAATTGCTAGTTCTAGAATGATGCCATCGATCACCCGTCTCTCGTTTGATGAATTCCTCGACGCGAAACAATACGAATTCGAGCTCCATGACGCTCGCGTGCAACGCCTCGGGGGATATCCACGCGAATTTGGCCAACGCATCGACGATTTCGGCGTATTCCGGGGATACTTTGCGATAGTCTCGATCGCACGTCGCGGGCAAGTACGTCGCCGCGAGTCGAGGTCGCGGAATGGACTCGACGATGTCCGCGAGCTCGGCGGCGGAGGCGTCGTAGCCGCTCCACGCCGCGACGACGTGTGTGACGACGTCCAGATGTTCTTGCTCTTTGGAAATCTCCACGACGGCGCGCGAGATGGCCGCGTTCAGATCCTGAGGCGTGAACTTTGACGCCAAATCTTCGTCCTCGCGCTCGACGGCGCGTCGAATGGATGTCTTTTGTCGTTTCATCTTTTCCGCCGCCTCGAGAGTAAAATCCAACGATTTCGTCGATTTTAAAACCGTCGCGGCGAAGATTCGACGTAACAGCGCGTCAAGTTTGACGATGTGCACTTGTTTTTCACCTCCTAACACCTCGAGCATCTCCTTCTCGGACTTGTGCGCGTACTCGACGACGACGCGCCTGACAAAGTCGACGGCGCCCGCCGAGGACGCCGCGCGCAACGCCTCGCCGCCGACGTTGGACATCGTCTCCCGCTCGAGATCGTTTCGAAGCGCACCGAACCGATCGTAACTCTCGTTTCGTTCCCTCGCGATCGCGCGCGCCTCGAAGACGCCGAGCGCGACGTGTGCGCGCGCGCGTCGCTCGAACGAGCGCGCGAGCGCCAATTTACTCTGCGCAAAGGCAAAGTACGGATCCTCTCGGCTCAATCCCGGTCTCGGCGGTCCTGGCGGTCGTCTTGCCTCGGTCGTGCCGTGAAGTCGCGCGTGTGGGACGATTTTCAACAGTTTTTCCTCGATTCTGTCGAAAGGAAACGGCATGTTTCGACCGCTGAAGAGTTCGTAATGGGCGAATCGAACGCGCTCGTCTTTTTCGTCGTCGTCGAGCGCCAACACCGACTCTTCGCTCCACACGCGCGCGGGTGCGCCGAGGGCGACTACGCCTCGAGCCCACGCGCGCCACGCGCTCGGGGACACGGCCTCGATCGTCGGTTCGTCGATGATGTCGCTCGTTTTCTTACTCCTCTTCCCGTTGGCGACGCGCGCGCTCAGGCGTCGCTTTGTCGTCGTCGTCCTCCCGTCTAAACCGTACAGAAATTTCAACGTCACCACCAAGTAGGCGAACAACGTCGATTCCGGCGTCCCCACGTCGTGTTTTGACCCGTACCGAAGCGCCGGGGACAGATAGAGCGACAACACGCGTCGAGCGACGTCGACCACGCGCGCGTCCAGATTGAATTCGCCGACGAATCTCGTCAAGAGCGCCGACGCGTTGATCGGCGGAAGTTGCGCGCGAATCTTCCCCGCGGCGTACGCCGCCGCCGCAACGATGCGTTCGGGCGTGGGTAACCGTCTCTGCCAATCGTGCGGTTGAAAAATATCGTCTCTCGGAAGTAACTCCACCACGTCTCGACCGCACTTTTCCTTGATGATTTCGTACGCGTTCAGGTACGGAAGCGTCCCCTCCGCCGCCATCCTCGACAAATCCACGGGTAACACCGCCTCGCGTCGTCTCGCGCACGCGACGTACACTATTCCTAAACTCATCACCATCGGTAATCTTTTCGTCATCTCTCTCGCCAACGACGTCTTCTCAGTCGACGTCTTCTCCTCGCCCGCGTCGCCTCCGCGGTCCCCGTCGCCCGCGTCCTCCGCCACGTCCAACACCCCACTCTCTCGCGCGTACCGCGCCCAAACCTCGCGCACCGTCACCTCTAACCCAACACCGAACGCTCTCGCGCTCTCACCCTCGTCCTCACCGTCCTCTCGCCTCGAGACGACGCCCCGTCGAACCAACCGCGCGCACTGCGCCTCCAGCACCGCCTGAAACGCGCTCGCGTACGCCTCCACCGCTCGACGTCCATCCCGCATCGCCGTCCGCGCGCGTTTCCCCAGACGCACCTCTTTCACCCTCCCCTCGCGTCTCGATCCACCGACGCGTCTCCGCAGCCCTCTCGCCGTCTGACCGCCGCCGCCGAAGACGTCGCCGCCCTCCGCCTCCTCCAGTCCCATCTCCGCCGCGTCTTCCACCTGCGATTGCGTCTGCGTCCCGCATCGAACGCACACGTAAAACCCCGAGTCTGAGGCGGCGAATGAGGACGGACCCACAGCGCGACACACGACGCATCGCAGACCCTCGACGACGCGCCCGTCGCGCGCGTTCGTCGTCCCGGCGGTGAGGGACATCGCGGCGAGAATCTCCGGGGACGACGACTCCGGGGGACGACGCGCGCGCGAGGACGAACGCGAACGACGACGCGAGTCGGCGACGGAGTCACCGAGTCGCGCGCGCGCGACGATGGCGACGCGCGCGCGTCGGATCGTGACGCGCGAGCGATTCATTCGTGGTGGGTGGTTACAAAGGAAAGGCGCAAAGAAACGAAACGCGGAAACGGAAACGGAAGGGAACGTCTTGTGTGTGTGTGTGTGTGATATTTCAACAACGCGCGCGTCAACTGTAGCCGTCGTAATCGTCTGGTTCTTCCCACTGCGTCTCCCCGGTCGTGGTGTTGTAATAGTACGTGTATCCCTCGGGACTCTGGTGCGTCTCCCATAACGGTTTATACGGCGTCAATCCGCCGCCGCCGCCGCCGTCGTCGCCGCCGTACGCGTCCGGCGCGCGTTCATCCACGGGCATGCCCGCGTTCGTCACGCGCACGGGATTGATTTGTTTATCGATGAAATCTTCGACGACGGCGACGGCGGCCTCCACTTTATCGGCGTCGCCCGACACGCGCACCATGCCCGTCTCTTTGATGATTGTAATCTTCGCCCCGGTTTGCGTCGATAACGCGCGAATGTTTTCTCCGCCCTTACCGATGATTCTTCCCTCTTGACCTTGCGCCGGAATCTCCGTCGTCGTCTGTCCAGACGTCGCCGCGGCGTCCGGAGACGCGTCGAGCACCTCGCGAAGGAGCGTGCGCGCCACCTCGCACCCCGAGGCGTCGCCCGTGATTTGTACGCGACTATTCGCGCGATCCACCTGCATGCGCACGCCGCTCTCCTCTTGTAACCTACGAATCGTGTCACCTCCTCGTCCGATAATCTTTCCGAAGTGTTCGGGGTCAACGGGAACGAAAATCTCCGACCCGCCGCCGCCGCCGCCGCGCGCCGACGCGCGCGCCGCCGCGCCGTCTTGAATCAACGCATACACCAATTGCGACGCGCGCGCGACGCGATCGGGCGATCCAGTGATGGTGATTCGTCGAGGTTGTCCGGGACCGACGTCGCTCTGGTTTTGAATCTTCACCGATGCTCCGCTCTCCGCCTGTATGCTGTTGATTTTATCGCCCCCGTGTCCGATCACCTTGCCGGCTTTCTCCGGCGGACACATGACGTACTCCGTCACCGCCGCGGGATCAGCGCCGATCGGACCCGAAGGTGGACCCCGCATCGGCGGACCGGGAGGCACACCGTGCGGCGCGCCCTGTCCACCGCCGTACGGACCCGAAGGCGCGCCGTACGGCGCGGGCGCCGCGTTCGGCGGCGGCGGCGGCGCGCCTCCGCCTCGCGGAGGTTCGCCGTACGCCGACGGTCCCGTGCCGAACATCCCACCTCCGGGTCCCGGAGGCGGTGGCACCACTTGCGTCGCCGCGCTCCTCGCCGCGCGTCTCGCGCGAGGATCCGCACCCGAGATGACCCGCGTGTGTCCTCCGCCCGCGCCGCCCGCCGCCGCCGCCGCCGCCGGGACCGCCGGGACCGCCGCCGCCGCGCTCCCGCTCGCCCCTCCCCCTCCCCTCTGCCCCATCGCCTCGTTCACCTGTCGCAACAGATTCGCCAGATCCGCCGCCGTCTGTTGCGCCGGCTGTCCCCCGCTCGCGGGTCCGCGAGGCGCGTTCCCGTACGGGTGCGCGCGTCCTCCTCGGCCCTCGGCGTCGCCCCGCGCGGGCCCGCCGCTCCGTCCGTACCCTCCCGGTGGCATCGATCGCGGATCCACCGGCGGTCTGCGCGAACGACAAAAACAAAAACGCGCGCGCGTTCGTCGCATCGTCAGTCTCCGCGCTCTCGTCGTCGTCGTCGTCGAGCGCGATCGATCCATCGAGATCGATCGTCATCGAATCTCTGCGATCTTTCGCGCGTCTCGCGCGCGTCTTCGCTCGCGTTCGTCTCTCGTTCGACCGAACAAAGGAACGCGCGCGCGCGCGTCGGTCGTCGCTCGCGTCGCGCGTCGTCGCTCGCGTCGCGCGCGCGTACCGTCCCGACATGACGCGCGGTGATGTGAGGGCGGCGGCGGCGCCGCGGGGTCACACCGCGACGCGCGCGCGCGCGGTGAGCGTCGACGCGGGAAAAAGACGCGCGCGAACGCGCGGTTCGCGGTCGTGGACGCGGGAGTCGTCATGCGGACGGTGCGCGCGCTCGGGTCGAGGGCGACGACGCATCATCGATTGGGGACGGCGGGGACGAATCGACGCGCGGGGACGACGACGACGACGACGACGACCAAGGCGTCGTGGCGAATGACGGAGTCGTCGGAGAGCGCGAGTGAGGACGCGGGCGAGGGGTGGAGACGAGAGAGACGAGGGAGGGAGGGGAGGGGAGGACGAGAGAGAGGGGAGGCGAGGTTCGACGGGTTCGGCGAGCCGCCGCGAGGCGAACGCGCGCGACAGGGGAGGGAAGACGCGAGAAGGCGAGGACGCGGGAACGAGGTGAGGTACGATCGAAAGGTGGGAAGACGCGAGCGAGGGGAGGGACCGACGATCGCGGAGAGCGTGATCGGGGAGATTGTGTACGGGACGAATCCGGTGTTGGAGGCGCTTCGGCAGAATAGACGCGCGTTGTTCGCGTTGTACGTGCAAGAGGGCGCGGACGGAAGTGGGAAGACTCGAGGGGACTCGGAGATCGTGCGTTTGGCCGAGGAGCGAAACGTGACGGTGAAGAGCGCGAGTAAACACGATTTGAACATGGCGTGCGATAACAAGCCGCACCAGGGCGTCGTGCTCGACGCCGAAGCGTTGGAGATTCCAATCTTGGAAGATTTACCATCCTGGGACGGCGTTGGACGAGCGCCCGTGTGGTTGGCGTTGGATGAGATCGTGGATCCGCAAAATCTCGGCGCCATGCTTCGCAGCGCGCACTTTTTAGGCGTCGACGGCGTCGTCTGTTGCGCCAAGAATAGCGCCCCGTTCAACGCCACGGTGAGCAAAGCGAGCGCGGGCGCCATGGAGGCGCAGATCGTACATCAAACGGGCGTCATGCACAGATTCCTCGCCAAGGCTCGAGACGAAGGTTGGGACGTCGTCGGTGCCGCCGCCGACGCTCGCGCTGAAAACGTCTCCGATTTCGTCGTCTCCGCGCCGACGCTTCTCGTCATGGGCAACGAAGGTTCCGGTCTGCGCACCAACGTTCGTCGCGCGTGCAACCGACTCGTTGCCATTCCCGCCGGCATCAACAAGGCACAGGGCGTGGATTCTCTCAACGTTTCCGTCGCCGCGGGCATCTTGATCCACCGCTTCGTCTCCGCGAGAGCCGACGCGTGAGCGTCCGTGGGCTGTACTCCTATTTTTAAATATGTACCACTTGTCCGAATAAACGTTCAGTCCCATACATCGATGACGTTGAAATTTGTCATCGCGGTCGTCTCCACTTCGAGGCGTCGACGCGACGCTCGAAGCGCGCGCGAGCGTCCGAAAGCACTCGCGTTCACCGCACGCGCGCGCGAGAGTTCACGCGCTCGATCACCGGTCGACGCGGTCGCCGAGCACCTGCGTACCGACCCGATCGGAATTGGAATTATCAAACACATTCGATATGTTCGCCGCGATCTCGAGGACGGCGGCGCCGACGGCTCGCGCGAGCGCTAAGATCGATCGAACGGTTCGGAAAAGAGTCGCGGATCGATGCGTGCGCGCGAGCGCGAGCGCGGTGGAGGCGCGAATCGTCGGTGGTGGTCTGAGAATGAGAGAGGAGAGGCGAGCTCAAACGCCGTCGCTCGGGAACGAGAGGCGCGGCAACCTCGCGGTCGTGAACGCGTCGAGCGGTGATTCGGATGCGATGACGAAGAGCGATGATGAGGATCAGCGAAGCTCCGACGTCTCCATCGTCGCCGCGTGTGTGGCGGTCTCTTGCCTGTTTGGCGCGGGCATCGGGGTGGTGGAGGGCGCGGACAAGGCGAGCGAATATTTTGCGGGATACCTTTTAGAGCAGAGCTTGAGCGTAGACAACTTGTTCGTCTTCATACTATTGTTTGAGTACTTTCAAGTGCCGCCGGTTCGACAGACGCGAGTGTTAAACTACGGCATCTACGGCGCGCTCTTGATGAGGGCAATCATGGTCATCGCGGGCGTCGAACTCATCGAGAACTTCCAACCCATTCTCTTGGTATTCGCGGGTATTTTGATATTTAGCTCGTACAAGCTCCTCAGCGAGGCGGGCGAGGAAGAGGAGGACATGAGCGAGAACGCCATCGTCAAGTTTTGCTCGAGCTTTATGGACGTGAGCGATGAGTTTGACGGCGACAACTTTTTCACCGTGCAAAACGGTGTGAAGATGGCGACGCCGCTCCTCTTGGTTCTCGCGGTAGTGGAAATTAGCGACGTGGTCTTTGCGGTCGACTCCATCCCGGCCGTGTTCGGCGTGACGCAGGATCCATTCATCGTGTACACGTCCAACCTGTTTGCGATTCTCTCTCTCAGGCAGTTGTACACGTTGATCTCCAAGGCGGTTGGCGAATTAAAGTATTTGCAGACGGCCGTGGCGCTCGTGCTCGGATTCATCGGGGTTAAGATGATCGCCGAGTACGCCGGCGCCGAGATCCCGACGGAAGCGTCCTTGGCTGTGGTCGTCACGATGCTCGGCGGCGGCGTGGGCGCGAGTCTGTTGCTTCCAGACGCGGACGAAAAGGAGGGTGAGTAAATCAAGTCACAAGACCGATCCCACGCGCGGGCGAGGCGAGCGATACAAAGAATAAAACGTGATAGAAGATGAGGCAACGGTCTAAGCGGACACGTTTGTCGGTAGTAGTGTAAATCTATCTAACCACTATTCTCGATTTTCGATTTCGGATATTTATGATGTTACACGTCGCGTCAGCGCGCCCCTCGATTCAGACTCGCCAACATTTTCGCGACGCCTCGACTGAGACTCTCGTATTGCAGCGCCAATCCTTTGTAGTCGTGAAGGAGCTTGGACACGTCCCCCACGGTCAAATCTTCCGCCTTGGCGTATAAAAATCTATAATCGGACAGCGTGAGCTCGCCCGCGACGTCCGACGCCGTGAGCGCGGTGGCGCCCTCAGCCTCGACGTCTTCCGTCGTGCGCCAGGGAATGTACGGCACGGACGTCGTAGACGTCGGCGTTTTGGGCGACGCGTTCCGCGTCTCCGTCAACGGCGTGTGCAACGGCGCCGTCGGCGGCGGTCGCTGCGTGACTGATTCCGGCGTCGCCGGAGGCGCGTCCATCGGCGGAGGAACGCGTTCTTCTTCACCCCCATCGTCGACGTTCACGAGATCGTTCTGTTTGTGATCGTTAGACAGCGCGCTCAGAGCGGCGCTCATCTCTTCCACCGAAATCTGAGGCTTCTGAACGGGCGTCTCTCGCGTCGTGACCTCCTCCTCGTCCTCCTCGTCCTCCTCGTCCTCGTCCAATTCGATCGCCTCCAAGACCCCGGCTCGCTCCAAGGCCGCGTCAAACTCGGTTTCGTCCACGCCCGTGAAATCGCTCGCTCGAGCCCGTCCTAAAAACCGCACCGCGCTCACGAGATTGGTGAAAAAATACGCCGCCTCGGAGACGAGCCTCGACTCGCCGCGAAATCTCTGAATGTACCGTAAATTACTCTCCAATCGGTCCGGATTCGCCCTGAGCGTCACGTACACGAGCACGGGTAAGAAATCATCCGCTCCTCCGTCGCTCCCTTGACGCGTCGTCAGCGTGTTATTGATGATTCGACACGTATTCAATACGCATACCAACTTGTCCCGAGGCGCCTTGAATTGATTCATCTTCCCCAACTCGCTCTCCGCCAACGCCCACGACGCCGCCGCGTGCGCCGTCTCCGCCACGTCCAGATTTTGCGCCGTCACTATCTCTCGCATCGCCCCTATCCGTCGTCCGAGCGCCTCGTCTCGCCCCTCGTCTCGCTTCCCTCTTCCGAAGACGCGCGCGTGCGCCTTGGTCATGACGTACTTTTCCAATCCCTCCCCGCTCGCGTCCAGTTCGGACGCCGACGCCCCTCGCCACGCCGGGTGTCGCGCAAAACTCGCCTCCGTTCGTCGCAGGAACGCCTGCACGCGTCGTCCCACGCGCGCGGCGTCTCGATCGGCGGCGTCATCTTCGAGAGAGGCGATGAACGTCTTGACGTCCCGCACGAGCGCGCTCGCGCTCGGTTGACGCATCTTCTCGAGAAAGGTCTGAAACGTGAGCGGAGGGGGCGTCGGGGTCGTCACCGACATCTCGACGAGGCGAGCGTCTCGTCGCGCGCGACGCGAGGCGGGACGTGCGGACGACGATGGATGAGAATCGATGATTACTACGGCGCGAATTCCGCGCGCGGGACGCGTTTCGTCGAAAGACGCGAGGGTGACCGACGAGGAGACGCGCGCGTGCGCGAACGAGTCGATTGTGTCGTGTGTGAGTAATAACGACGAGATCCATTACAAACGACGCTCGAGAGCGACTCGCGAGCGACGCCGACGAGAGATGCGTCGGCGCGCGAGAGAGTCGACGCGCGACGGCGTCGCGCGTCACCCGACTCGTCAGGTTGGTGGCATCATCATCTCGGGGATTAGTCGAACAAGTCGAAGTCCATGTCGGCCTCTTCTTCTTCTTCTTCTTCAGCCGGAGCCGCCTCCGCCGCGCCCGCGTCGCCGCCGCCGCCGCCGCCGCCGCCGCCGCCGCCGCCGCCGCCAGACGGCACAGAGGCGAGCTTGGCGTTACCTTCGGCGATCAATTCCGCGACGTCCTTGCCCTCGATTTCCTTCATGAAAGCGGCGAGCTTGGAGTCATCGACCTCAGCCGCGGCTGCGCGAAAATAAACACACGATTTTACCGTCAGTCTCGTGGCGAAGAGACGCGTCGAAGAGACGCATCGAAGAGACGCATCGTCGCCCCGCAGCCATCATCCACAATCTCGAGAGCTCTCGCGCGCGCGAACGACACGTACCACCGGCGAGGATGGCCTTGACGTCGGCCTCGGAAGGAGATTCCTTTCCGGCGAGTTGCGCCTGCGTCGAGAACCGATCGTCGTCGTCGTCGTCAGTCATTCATTCGCTCGGGCGCGCGAGCATCCAAAAGCCCTAGTCGCGCCGCGCGCGCGCATCCTCGCGCGAGCGCCCACGCGCGCCTCGCGACGCCGTCGACGCCGTCGACCGAACGACGCGCGCGATGGAAAACGCGCTCGCGAACACCGACGCGCGTCGAGACGCCCGCGCGGTCCCATCGCGCGCCGTGGCGTCGAACGCGCGCCCTCGAGCCCTCTCGCGATCCGCGCTCGGTCGACGCGCGTCCACGCACCAACAAGAAAGCGGCGACGTATTTCATCCGTGCTGTGAGGTGGTACTAAAGTGCGTTCGTGTGTTCGTAGCCGAGGAATTCGATTCCTGCCTTAGCTTGCAAAGAGCAGACGACTCGCGCGCGCACAAGAGGCGGACCGCGCGAGGTCGTCCCGCGAGGTCGTCGCCGCGGGGGGCCCGCCCTGTTCGCGCGTCCGATTATTTATTAAGGGTACACGATGTGTGTGTGCGCACCTAGTTAGTTGTCGTAAAGACCATCTCGAGTACACGTCTCGATGTATGTTCTATATAGGACACTCGATACATGTTAAAGCATCCATTACACCAAGTACTATACCGTACGATGTAGTACACGCGACGCGCGCGCGCTCGGGCGCGGTGGACCCTCGTCGCCGTCGTCGTCAATTCGTCGCGCGTCCGCGACCGCGCGCCGGTCGGTGGCGATGGCGGGTTGGTTTTATCGCGCCATGCACCGCGAACCCGTGGTGATGTGGTCGTGTTTCATCGGCGCCGCGGGCATGGCGATGCCCTTGATCGTCCCGCGCGGGGCGTTCGAGTCCGCGGAGACGCGCGCGACGGGCTTGCCGAACGCGGCGGCGGTCGCGGCGGCGCTGCGACCGGGGACTCGCGCGGAGTGAGCGACGCGACGAGACCCGACGCGACGCGAGCGTCGAGTGTACGAACAGAGGGCGAGGGGAAGGGCGCGCGAGACAGACTTCGGAAGAGGAGGCGTTGTTTTCATTTGTTTTCATACCCACAGTAGAACCACATCACGACCAACCAAAGGCGCGCGCGCGACCGACGACGACGCACTCGACCAACTCGACCAACTCGACGCTCGACCGATCGCGCCCGCTCGACCGACGCGCTCGCCGCGCGCGCGCGCGTGCGTTCCCATCACACACACCCATAACTGTGACGACGCATCGCACGCCCAGCAGCCCCTGTACGAGAATACACGCACATCGTGTCGTACTACGGCGTCTCGAGCGCGTAACTACGGGACCGACCGAAAAAAAGGGCACGCTTTCGTGGCCAAGTGGTAAGGCGTCCCCTTCGTAAGGGGAAGATCGCGGGTTCGAACCCCGTCGAAAGGTCGGTATTTAAGGCGAATTAAGCCCATCAATCGGCGCGATCGAATCGACCTAGCGACCTCGCGACGGACCATTGGAACGAGACCACTGACCGAGTCGCCTCTCTGTTCACGACGTAGCAATCACGAATTCCTCATCGAATTCCATTCTTTTTACCCCGGTGAAATGAATGTATGTGTCAAATGTCCGAATAAATGTCTGATAAAAAATTTATCCTACAGGCCTGACATACTATCCTGTAGGATAGACTATCCTGTGGGATAGTAGTTTTTTCGTTGGAAAACGTAACAAACAACTGATAGCACCTAGGTAAGTCATAATATGCTTTTTTTGGTTTTTTAGATAAAAAACATGTGGTTAGGGTTTAGGCACCGCCTCGTGCCGCGCGCTGGATGAATGACATGAATGGAATGCACGCGCGCGCGGTCGTTCGAGGCGGCACTCTGTCGACCGACTCGAACGCGCGTCGACTCGAACGCGCGCGCGGTTTTCGTTCGTTCGCGCGCGCGTCGTCTCTCCCGGAGGTGACGATCGTTCGACGCGGTCGGCGCGTTCGCGCGACGCGACGCGAAGGAGGTTGGGAGAGAATTGAAAGGGTCGATCGAACGATCGAACGACGAACGACGGCGAGACGACGGCGAGGTGGACCGAAGCCGGAGAGGAGGGAGGAGAGAGAGATTCGATGTCGACGCCGACGAGCCCGAGGATGCGATTTCTGGAACGCATGACGCCGGATGAGGCGTTCGACGCGTCGACGGCGTTGCGTCTGGCGTGGAGCGGGTGGACGCACGTGGTGAAACGACGGCGAGACGTGGATGAACACGCGTTGGCGATGTGGAGAGATCGGTCGAGAAGGGTGAAGGCGCGAGCGCTCGTCGCGTGGGCGAGGATGACGAAATTTCAGAGAAAGAGGAGGAAATTGATGTCGGAACGCGCGGCGGCAAAGCGAGAGACGGCGTTGGCGGGACGGGCGTTGCGAGGGTGGAAAATGGCCACCAAGACGACGAGATCGACTCGAAGAGGAACGATACAGAGATATTTGATGCTCAGAGCGAGTAAGGTGCTCAGGGCGTGGCGAGAGGCGGCTGCGAACGCGGTGGCCGAGCGCGGGGGGCCGAAGAAGCCGAAGACGCGCGCCGAGGGGGACGAGCCGCCGAACGCCGACGCCGAGAGGGCGACACCGGTCGAACCGGTGAAACCATCGCGTAAACCGCGCGAACGGAAGAAGAGGGTGAACGTGAAGGACATGCAGAGTCGTCTGTGGACCAAGTCTGATCCGTCCAAACCCATGCCCGTGTCGAGCGTGGTGCAAGAAATTGAAGAATCCATCGTGGCGAGGATGGAATCGACGACGACGGTCGAATCCGTCGAGGAATCGTCCAAGGCGATGGTGGTCGCGTCGGAAGCGGAAGTGACGGCCGCCGCAAAGTCAGAGACGAGGACGAAGACGCCGGCGTCCGCGCCGGAGACGGAGCAGAAACAACCCGGCAAGCAACGCGTCCTGGTGCAGCGACGCAAAGTCAAGGTTCAAGCTTCGGGAGACGGTGGACCGCTCGTCCAAGAAAACGTGCCCGTTAGGTCGACGAAGGTGTCGCGGACGAAGACGGAACAGCGCGTCGTCGCGCTTCCGCGAGGTACGCTCGTCGACGCGCAGACGTCGACGACGCAAATGAGCGACGACGGAGACTCGCCAAAGACGACGACGCACGACGCCGTGTCGACATCGGCGACATCCTCGGCGTTTTCTACTTTAATCGTCGTCGTCGTTTTACTCGCCGTCTTCGGCGTCGTCGCGCTCGTCGGTTTGCTCTCCGGTTTCTCCGTCGCGCACGGCGGCGACCACTCAAGCGCGGCGTTGCTCGTTCGTCAGCACCTCTCCGAAGCGCAGAGAAACGTCACCATCTTGGCGCGCGCGTCGGCGATGCAGAGACGCGAGTTAGAGGCGTGTCGGACATTCGGCGGCGGCGTGGCTGATGCGAGTCAAAACGCCGCCATCGCCTCGGCGGAGGCCAAGGTGTCCGACTCGGCGGTGCGAGTCGCCGACCTCGAGGTCAAGTTAGCGCACGCCAAGGCGGAGGTCACCGCCGCGCAGCGCGCACAAAAGACGGCGGAGGATAGATTCACCCGTCTCGGCTCGGACGCGATGAAAAAGTCAGCGCTTCAAGAGAATTTGGATAAGATGACGACGCGCGCGACATATTGCGAAAACGCGGCAGCGGCGACGATGAAGATTAAATTAGCCAAGGACGAGGCGGTGAGACGGGCGGATAACTGCGAGCTCGAGGCGTCGAACGCGAAATCAAAGCTCTTACGAACGAAGACGCACCTCATGGCCGCCCAGCGCGCGCTGGTGAAGAGTGTCGACGTGGCGAACGAGTGTCGATATCAAATCGGTTTGCCAACCTACGTACCGACGTACAATCCGGAGAGTTCGCTCCTTCGCGTCGTCGCCGACATGTTTCCGGCGTTTCGATCGTTTTTCAGCACCAACGCGCTGATACTGTACGTCATCGGTGGATACGCGTATTATTTGCGTCGGTTGGTGAAAGGTTTGCGTCGCGAACGGACCACGCTCGTGACGGAACTGGCAAAGATTCGCGCCAGCGACGGCGGCGGCGAGACGACTGCGGGCGACGGCGCGAACGCCGAGGGTCAGGGCGAATCCGACGGGAACGTCGGTAAACTCACCTTGGACAGGAAACGGTCTCGAAGCGTGAGCGATGTCAGTCACACAGACCCTACGCACGCAAAAAAGACGGCGACGGGAAGCAACAACACCGAAGACGAAGACGAGGACGAGGACGAGGACGA
>CEUV01134868.1_pt1 | contig 15477 bp, 17 predicted proteins | sample 356401 | NCBI WGS metagenome assembly CEUV01 (sample SAMEA2622710, study PRJEB7988) | marine metagenome | isolation source: saline water (ENVO:00002010), including
TGGTGGGACAAGAGCATTGGCAGGGCGTGACAGTCGTTCAAATGGTTGTAGATCTCTCCGTTACATACAACGCTCCAACCTCTGTCGCGTATGGGTTGTGTTGTCGAAGTGGGGTGCGTCTTCAAGCGGGCATGTGCCATGATAACATCGGGATCAGCATGCACAACGCGCGTGCAGTTATCGTCGGGTCCACGCGGCATCACTACTTCAAGAGAATTTATCATTTTTGCTAGATGTATACTGTACTCTGAAATTACGACTACAATACCACACATTTTTGAATGTTTATGAATGGAAGTACTTGTTCATTTCTTTTTAAGTCTACCTATTATCTCCCTTAATTTATGTAATTGGTGTTCTGATGGTGGTACTAATCGGTTCATGCAGTTTTGGAACAGATGAGAGGGCACTTCGAAATCATCATCGTGCGACATAATATCACCATTTGTAAATCGATATCCTGTACCTATGCACATCCCATTCACGTAACATTCTAATCGGTCCATTGTCTATGAGACCATCTTACGGCGACTACACCGTGTTAATTATTTACTTTGGAAAATGTACATTCGAGATGTCCGCACACGTGACTTTTCGAATGGACTCAATAGTCTATACCTATTCGGAAAGTAGTTTTTTTGGAACTGAAAATTTTCGAATGGTGTATATAAAATCAAACCTCCGTACAAAAATATGCTCGTCCGTAAGAGAAATGGTACAGAAGAACCCGTCTCCAAGGCGAAGATTCATAAGTTTCTTCGCCATGCTGGACCCAGTTCAGAAAAACTCATCGACACGATCGTCATGGGCATGCCGCGTCGCATAGACTCCAGTTCTCTGAACACGTACTTTGCGAATACTGTACAGGCTGCCGGACACGGAGATATGGCAGGGCGCATCGAGATGCTCGATCTGCATAAGATAACATCTTCGTCCTTCACAGAAGCTATGTTGTCCCTACCACTCGATACTGAGTTCCAGCAGAAAATCTCCTCGCTTGACCTAGACAAATTCATTCGACACGAAAACGATTTCACCTACGATCTCTTTGCCCTCAGGACTCTGCAGCGCTCGTACCTCATGCGCGACGAGGATAACCGTATTGTAGAACGTCCACAGTACATGCTGATGCGCGTTGCGGCTTCACTATACGACACAGTGGACGACATTGTAACATGCTATAACGCACTATCCGACAAGCTGTACACGCACGCGACACCAACACTCTTCAACGCAGGCACGAAAAACGGTCAATATGCTTCATGTTTCCTGGGTGTCATGCAGGACGATTCCATTCTGGGCATTTTCAACACGGTCAAACAGTGTGCTCTCATCTCCAAAACCGCAGGTGGTATTGGCATGAGCATTTCAAATATACGTGCTACGGGTGCACATATTCAAGGTGCCATGGGAAAGTCCAACGGGATCGTGCCTATGCTTCGGGTGTTCAACGAAACGGCGCGCTACGTCGATCAGGGAAGGCGCAGGAAAGGATCCTTTGCCATGTACCTCGAGCCGTGGCATATGGACATCGAGGCATTCCTAGAACTCCGAAAAAATCACGGAGACGAAAACGCAAAGGCACGAGACCTTTTCACTGCGCTATGGGTACCCGACCTCTTCATGGAGAGGGTACGTGATAACAGGGAATGGACGCTGTTCTGTCCTACCTCTGTGAATCTGCAGGACGTTCACTCAGACGCATTCAAGGCACGCTACGAAGAAGCAGAACGCCACCTACCCGGAAAACAAATCATGGCAAGAGATCTCTGGGAGAAAATTATTCGCACGCAGATCGAAACAGGTACCCCATACATCATGTACAAGGACAGGGTAAACTCTTGCAGTAACCAACAGCATTTGGGCACTATACGAGGATCTAATCTTTGTGTTGCAGCAGAAACGCGTATCCTAACGGACAATGGATGGTTTCAGATCAAAACACTCGAAAATGAACAAGTTAACGTGTGGAACGGAGAAGCATTCACACCCACCACTGTCAAAAAGACTGGTCACTCTGAACTTCTCAAAGTCACTTGTAGTAACGGCACCACGTTACACTGCACGCCGTACCACAAGTTTTACATTCAGAAGTCATACCACGCGAAGACGCCACTCTGCAAACGCGCTCACGAACTCGAACCAGGCATGAAACTCATCAAGTGCAACTACCCGACAATAAAACGTGGTAAAAGGTTCAAATACCCTTACACACATGGATTGTTCTGTGCAGACGGTACATACCACAAATCCAAAGAAAGTACGAAGAGATGCTCATACAAAGCAGATGATTTATGTGGAAGACATCAACAACACATATGCGTTTATCCTGAGGACGGCACTTGCAGGGCGCAGACATACGTTAAAAATCCCAGCATTGCTCTCTACGGTGAAAAGCAAACTTTGATGAAGTATCTCAATATCCGCTCCACTACTGGGAAAATAAATGACAACCGTATCAATGTGCTTCTTCCACATGATATAGAAGACAAGTTCAGGGTTCCCATAAATGCATGTCTCGAAGACAAACTCCTATGGCTCGCAGGCTATCTAGACGGCGACGGGTGCGTACTCAATAACAACGGCTGCCAAACAATACAAGCCGTCTCTACACATCAAACGTTCCTGAACGATATCAAACTCATGCTCCAAACTATCGGTGTTCACTCTGTCGTGAAAATCTGTAGAAATGAGCGCTACAACTCACTTCCAGATGGTCACGGTGGTACGAAAACATACTTATGCAAGGAATTATTCCGTCTGCTTATTGCTTCAAACGAATGCCAACATTTACTCGGACTTGGACTGAACATGCATCGACTTCATATAGTCGAGTATTCTCCTCAGCGTTCCGCAACAAAGTTCGTCAAGATTGTCTCTGTGGAAAAAACAGAACGTAAAGAGGACACGTTCTGTTTCAAGGAGATGGAACGCGGAATGGGCATATTCGAAGGAATTATCACTGGGCAGTGCGCGGAGGTCACAGAGTACACTTCTCCCGACGAAATCGCTGTATGCACGCTTGCATCCATCGCACTACCCTCCTTTATGGAAGAAACGTTTGATTTCGACAAACTCGGCAATACTGTGGAACAAGTTGTACGGAACCTTGATAGTGTCATCGACACGACGTACTACCCACTAAAAGAAGCCAAATTGTCTAACATGCGGCACCGCCCCATGGGAATAGGCGTGCAGGGGCTCGCAGACCTTATTCAGATGAACAAGATGGCATATGACTCGGAAGAAGCGGTTCAGTTCGACGCAAATATTTTCGAAACCATGTACTACCATGCGCTCAAGGCGTCGTGCCAGCTTGCAAGGGAGAAGGGACCACACGACAGCTTCGTAGGGTCTCCCGCTAGCAAAGGCGTGCTTCAGTTTGATTTCTTCGACCTCATACCTACTCGATACGACTGGCAAGGGTTGAAGGACGATATCATGCAACACGGACTACGGAACTCGCTACTCATATCCGTTATGCCTACCGCGTCCACCGCACAGATATTGGGCAACTCTGAAGGGACGGATCCACGGACGAGCAATCTATACAATCGCAGAGTCCTTTCGGGTGAGTTCATGGTAGAGAACCACGTTCTTCGGTCGCAGGTCGATAACTGGCAAGAGGTGAAGAAAGCCCTTCTCAGAGACTACGGGAGTGTCCAAAAGGCACCCGTCTCGGACGAAATAAAAGCTAGATTCAAAACAGTATGGGAAATGTCGCAGAAATGGGTGATCAAACACGCTGCAGCACGACAACCGTTCATCTGCCAAAGCCAGAGCATGAACCTGTTTCTACCTGAACCTACCGTCAACCAAGTCAACGCAATGCACTTTTACGCGTGGAATTCCAAACTTAAAACAGGATTGTACTACCTGCGGACCCGTCCCAAAGTTAATCCAGTACAAATTAACAGAGAACCAGAGTGTGAGAGTTGTAGTGCATAACTATTTATCTTATTTTTTTTTAATAAATGGATTTGCCCGACGATGTTGTAATGCATATTCTTACATTCCTTGGTCCGTCAGATCTTACCCCAATTACTAAAAAGTCGCTTTATCTTTTTCGTTCAAACGTTGTGTGGAAAAGGATGTTTAAAGGCGATAGCACAAACTACTTTAAACAATATATATGGAAGCAACGCCTTATTAATTATCAGTTTCGTTATAAGCTTCAGTGGTCACAAGGTTGTCTTGGACGATTGGTACCTCCTAAATTCATTCAGTGGACTCCTGCTCCAATATGAAACTATTTAAGCAACTACTCTTTCCAAAATGAACCGTATCCCACTCTATGGTATCGATAGGCAGTTTGCACGCATCGCACAGGGCGCTACAGTAGATGGACTGACAATGCCGTCGGGTTTGAAGATCAACAACTCTATTGTGGGGTCGAGATGGGTGTTTCGCGGAGACTATGCTGTTCTTGAGCAAGGTGTACAACAGAACACTCCAGAAAGCAAACATGGAACCCGAGATGGATTACCAGGAGTTCGAGAAGATCGAAATGGAGATTGCAGAGAAAAGCCAAGAGCTGAAGGAACTTCGCGAACGGAGGAAGGAATATCTGGACCAGATTGAGGATATGATTGTCTCTGGAGAAGTACAAAGTTTCAAGTTTGGACCTAACGAATTCGTCATGCAGGAAAGGAAAAAGGTTGCGTGGAACAAGAAAGCATGTATCGCACATGCCGTGAACGGCATGCTCGACGTGGACGCATACGCAGAAGGTGGAGAATATGTCAAGTCTTTAAAACGTAAACGTGTGAAAAATTAATGTCTTTGTCTTAGTATATTTTGTATAGAAGAGAACGCCTGATCAAATTCATCTGAATCTAAATCGTGACGAATATTCATAATCTCTAAAGCCACAACATCTATATCCGCAGGCGTAAGATACATTGCCTGCCAGACCCTTTCCACATATCGATTCCAGTTAAAAATTATCCGTGCCGAACGATTGCAGTACACTTTTCGAACATTGTTCAACAAAAACTTGGTCGCCTCGTGCATTCATATGCTGTGCCATATTCTTATAGGTGTAGTCCTTTCTTCTTGGAGTTGTAAATGTACGTTCCGTCCAGAGTGTTACATAGAATCAAACAATCATGCACGATGAATAACGTAAGAGGCGCACCCACGTGGAGATCCAAGAACGACGGCACAGGTCATAAGTCCGATATCATGAAATCGCTCGAACAAGCACGTAAAGCAGAATGGTTTGTGTGGAAAAAACTATCCTCACTCGGTTACTCTGTTACGGAACCTAACTTTGAACGCGACACACGCGCTTCTGCGGATCTCAAGGTCATTATCGAAGATACTACATACGACGTCGAGGTAAAATCGTGCGCAGCTAAAAAAAGGGACCGCAACGGATACCAGTTACAAGTAAGGCGTAAACACAGAGGCAGGCTCAAGGTCGTCGATCCATGGGTGCGCAACAAGACTGGTGGCAACACGCTCTTCTTCTGTGTCATCGTGTCAGGAAACAAGTGCACCGCAGACACCATTTTCGGGATGCGCAGGAAAGATCTTGTATGCACTGAACCCAACCGAGCCGATCTGCGCGGACTCAAACTCGCCATTCATCCCAGACTACAAACTGCACATAATATCATAAGTTAATCGTCACGCATAAAAAACTTTATTTCTTTCCACTCCGAACTCACCGCGTAAGAGCACGATGGGGGCGACATCTTAAGCGCGTACGTGACCAGCCGCTGCATGCGTGGCGATACGAGCATGCCGAGCTTGATAGTGTTTTTATTTAACGCGGTGCAGTTTTGATTCACAAAGGACAGGATTTCAAACCACTGCATGATAGACGGTCTCTCCATCTCGCGCAAATCCCAACTCAACTTGAACGGTCCACTCGATATCGCAGCGTCTAACACGATTTTCAACAACCCTAATGAGTTTAACGAGTCTACCTTAAGAGCTTTGATCTTTAGGTGATTGTTCTTCCACTGACTAATGAATGATTCCCCAGTATAGTCCATTGGGAGATCATGGTGTACATTAATACAGCGATTATATAAAAAAATGCTGTGCACAGAGATTCGTGTACAACCCGAAAATGAACCAACTGTGATCGAACTCACCGCAGAAGAGAAGCGTGACTATATACTAAAAGACCCAAGATTCGGGATGTGTTCGCTCACACGGTATATGCTTAAACATCCGAAAAACAAGAACTGCGCTCAATTCTTCGCACGCCAACTGTGCCTACCGCTGATCGTCTTTGTCGCACAGTGGCTCATGTTCATTTCTATACTGCTTCACAGACACGACCTCAAAGAATGCGGTGGTGGTACACCCGCACAAAAGATGCTCATGATTAGCGTTGGAATGGTTTACTTTGTGCATTCTTTCTTTGCATATGACGATATCAAACAATCCTACCCACACCACAAAGTGACACCCTCATCGTCCATTGTAGTATCTCTGGACACTTTTCAGGAGCATAGCTTTAACCTGTTCGTCCAGATTGCCAACCTATGGCTCGTATATATAAGCGATGACCTTCTCGATGCACTATTCAACTCACTTGCTCTCGAATTCCTAATGAATCTAGATAACGAGTACGAACGCATGTACTTTGAGAATAATTTGGAAGAGGCAGAAGACATATACGATAACTACATGGTCACTCCCGCAGAGGACTATAAGCTCAGGGAAGAAAGAAGGAAATATATCTTATACAGGTTTTATGAACAGATCACGTACGTTCCTTTCAAGTTGCTGTCCGTCGGGTTCATGTTTCTGCCAGTATACTGCTTTCTGATGATTGGGTTTGGAGGACTATGTAAATAATATAAAGGTGTATAAATGGTTACATCGTAAAATAAACATGCACCGTAGATTTGTTCCACTTGTAGGTGGTATTGAGCAACTGACGGATGAATGGTTCAAACAACGCAGGGGAAGACTCACCGGATCGAAACTCGCTAACTTTTGCTTCATCAAAGACGAAGAAGAGTACCACGACTACTTTGGCATAGTGTTTGAAGGCAAACCAAAGCCACCGTTCACAGAACAACAACTCGAGTACATGCAGTACGGAAGGGAACACGAAGATATTGCCATATGCGCCTTTCTTAACGACGCACCCAAACAGGTCGGGGATATCTACATTGCAGAAAGTCCATTTTACAAACACTCAGACCCTTCCGTCGGGGCGTCCCCAGATGGCACCTACGCTATCTACGACAATGGTAAGATTATCGAGGAGGGCGTTATCGAAGTCAAATGCCCCGGGAAGGCTCCAAACCGCCCATATCCAAAATGGAAGTACTACTATGTACCACAGACATTTTGGGAAATGGCATGCTCTGGACACAAGAAAGCGATCACCATCTCGTGGGGACCAAGGAATATGCGCGCATGGAAGTATAGTTGGGACGATAAGTACTGGACAATCCTATGCAACATTGTAGACGCGTTTCGCAAACACGTACCCTACCCACAGTTTCAAGAACTTCAGGCACAGCTCATCCAAGAGTCCCATCGAATTGCCAATAATGCAGAATGTCTACACGATGGTACTGGCTGGAAACAAAAGCCGTTCAAGATGCCTAAACAGAGAACCAAACAGACGGCGAAAACGCTCGCATCATTTGCCAGCAAAGATATGCTTTACGCAGAAGTCAAGTTTTCCAAGAATACAGACTGGTTCAAAAACCAACTACCGAAGCTCATTCCTAACAAGCGGGACAGAGAGAGGGAGTTTGTCATCATGCACATTGGCGCCAAGTACAAACTTATTCCGGGGTTTGCACCCAAGGGAGAAGTCTTTCTGCTTGGCGATGAGAAAGTTATAGATACAGTTAAGTATAATGAATGATTATGAATTTATAAACGTCTCTATTAATGCACTAAAGAACCATAACGCCCAAGCCAAAATTATCAAACCAACACTCACACTATCCCAATCCGAAAAAACAAAATCATAATAAACACATGTACAAAATGTTCCGATAAAAATAACTCCAAAGAAAAAACAATTCCGCCATGTACTCCAATTATCTTTACATTTATCACACAGTAAAGTCAACACGTACGCTAGAAATAAAAGAAACGTAATGGAAAATGTTACAATGGCAAACCACATTAAACTGTCAGACAAAATCTTAAATACTATCATTATGTAACATAATACATATAATATTTATATACCTTACATACTCTATAATGACGACCTTATTAGATACAATAGACATATATGTGCAATTGGCAGAACAAGCAAAAGAAGATGCGGGGATTTTTAAAATGCATGTGGAAACGTGGGTACAATATGGAAATTATCGTCGAGCCAACCAGTTCGCTCAACAAGCCATGGCTGCAGCCACACATGCAAATGCATGTGCTAATATAGCATTGACCCTATCAGACAACCTACATGGGCGTGAACGACAACAAGGACTCAACAAAGCTCGCACTGCACTTGGATTTTATAGACAGGCTTTAGAGTATACAATTCAAGCAAATCAAATAATTGTAAACAACGAAAGTCCTCAACTCAACAAAGGAGCAATAGGTGGTTACAGAGAATTACGCTTCTTATGATGGTGTACATATACTTTAACAACCGTCTAAAATGCTCGAGCTTATACTCGGTCCGATGTACTCGGGCAAGACGACCGCGCTTCTGCAGCGCACTAGCGGGAACACGCTCGTGGTGAATCACAGTTTTGACACCCGCACGGGGAACAGTATACGGTCGCACGACGGTATCGAAGCACCCGCGATAAAGTGCACGCATATTCGGGATCTTCCGCGCAACTATGATACGGTTCTTATTGACGAAGCTCAGTTTTTTGAATCTCTCGAAGGCGTCGAAGATCTCGCGCCACACGTCGTTGTCGCAGGGCTCAGCGGGGACTACCTGCGACGTCCTTTTGGTAAAATACTTGATTTGATACCGAAAGCCGACAAGGTTACTTTCCTGCAGGCTGTCTGCGCGTGTGGCGCACCCGCGAGGTTTACACAGAGAATATCATCGGAAGAAGATCTCGTGTCCGTGTCCTCAAGATACCTCCCTGCCTGTGGAAAATGCTGGAAAGCTGTAAAAGGAGTATGCAAGAATAAGTGAAGATAAACCACTAAATAAGCCGACAGTAATAATTACGGCATTATCTAGTGTGCTAAAGAATAGGATCACGACAGAACAAATCACTAGAAGTAGTGCTATATACCTCCAGACTCGCCAAGGACAGTTGCAGTACTCACATGTACTAATGGGATCACGTTCCTCTTTATGTACGCAGGATGAAATATAGCAGGATAATATACTCAATATGCTAGCAACACTTTCCATTCAAATAACAGATAGTCTATTTATAATGGTGTAGTTATGTCTAATCAGTGCACCAAACTATGCAGTATCATGCTTACCGTACACATCCACAATATCCACGGTACAGTACTTACCTTTACTGTAGAGGAACCTTGCGTAAAGGACTGCCCCATATGCCTTTCCGACGTCAGCGACCCGGTATGGTTAGGCTGCTGCGACAAGATCTTCTGCAGAAAGTGTATCGCTGAGTGGACGCTCTGCGGGAAAACGTGTCCCATGTGCTGCAACGAAATACACACAAAACTGTTTCACGACTTACTGCCACCGAGAAGAAGCAAACGCTCGCGCATACCCACCAACAGGTACAAACCCATCTAAGCCACGTCGAAACGCATCTCGCGGAGGGGCGACGGGCTATTGCCTTTGGGGTCGGGACGTACTAAATATTTTATTGTCACCTCCCTGTTCAAACCAAATGATAATAAAAGTAACATATGGATAAACAACAGCAGAAAAGGAATAGTGGACCAACCCTCTATATCTGAAATGTTATATATAGTTAGTATTAACGCACCAAACCACACAGCAATGCCAAATATAAAAAGAGGACTTGCAAACTTCGTATTAATGAGAGAAATAGCAAATAATACAAATCCAAAAAATACAAGTATTGATGGATACAACACTAGTTCCCACATTTACATATCTAGACTCTCTTTATATACTATAAATTATATAAAGTCGAAACGAGTATCCCGGAGTCCTTCTTCATTCTTCCGGAATAATGTTGTAATTTCACCTACAATTTCTTTTCTTTTAAACCCAATTATGGCAATACTAAAAATATAAACAGTAATGAAGCACACCAATACAAACAATTTACCTTCACTAATGTTTTCAGTAGCAGCTATAACTATAGTGTAAATAACTGATGCTAGAAAAAACAAACTACCACATACAACAAGTAGTTGTTTAAATGCCTTATCCTCGGCTTTCGCTTTTTGAAACAAAACGAACGCACCTGCATATAATAGTACTAAAACAAGATTCACAACCCAATATACTATAAAAGAAGCCATTTACATATCTACACTGTCTTTATATACTATTCTTTTCTCAATCGCGTACGCTGTGACGACTGCCATAATACAGTCGCTCGTGTAGTGCCAGTCTCCCATAATAAGTTCGAACGCCATAAACACAACCATGCACCACCGAAACTTGAACTTGTACAGCACAAGATAGGTAAACGCAGTATGCCCCGAAAACATCATGTCCGCGCACGCACGGAACGTCCAGATAGGTTGATCCCTGCAGTACTCCACACCACTCGGGGCAGGCACGATTGTCACCAACTGTACCAAAGCTTTCAACGCAGCCATTAACGCAAGACGACGGCACAACAAATCATAGTTCGGACGCGTCAGTGCTCCAAACACAAACGAGAGGATCGTCGCAATCATCACACCCAAATCCCCATGCTCTGAGTGCACATACACAAAATCATGCACTTCAGGGTGTACAAGCGCCTCCTGTGTCGCAACATAAGACAAACACACGTACGGTACAGAAATCACAAACAAAATCCAAACACCATGCATTGATGCAGGAGGACTCTAACTTATATGTGTATAACTACTGCAACATTCTACATCAATGCCTGGGGGGAGAACCATATATAAGAAAACATACAACCACCGTTGATGTGACTAAAAGTCAATGGGATAATATGTCTTTTCTAGGTCTTTTAACTCAATATGGCGCTTATTATCAATATTCCAATATCAAAATAACTCCAAAACCACCACCACCACCACCACCACCCCTTAGATTTGGTGTAGAAGTTTAGTGTATACCATAACATAACGCATACAGTAAATCCGTATTTGATTTAAGTTGTTTCACTTTAGGACATGGACACACGTGCATACAAAATACTCCATCCATTCGCATCATCACGATCGCATTCTCGTCTCCACCGCGGTACACGAAGAAAACCACTCCCTCTTCCATGACTGTTTTTTTCATCGCTTTCAGATCCTTATGTGTACCCACACTCGCCATGATCTCCTCATAAGTCGCATCCAGTTGAAACGCACGAGTAGAAAGCGGACGCATTTGCAAAGTCTATCTATAACTTATACCTCGAAGGTTACCATGTGATCGGTAGTCGTCATTTAACATCTTCAATGCTTTCATTTGGTATTCGCCCCAAATAAGCATAACCAGAATTGCCGTTGTGCATAGTATAATCACATTCGTGATGCACACACATGCAGCACGCTTATCCATAGGTCTCTCCACATCAGATACTAAAATCACGTTAGATTCAACCTTCTTGCTCATTTTTCACAATCACCTTTTCATATATACACCTTGATATTTAAGTTAATTTTACTTCTATGCACATCGCCTGCAATTCCTGCTGCAGTAACTTGAACGCATAAGGTACCGTCATTGTATGCGCAGCACGGTCGCAACGGTTACACACACCTCCGCGAATGGAATGCGTCAAACCGCACGCACACACGTTCATCTCGTACGCGTCACTCGAGTGCATCAACCTCTCTACAAGCACATGCGGTACACTATGACTCAACAGCGCGTCCTTCTCCATCTCCCCCATTCTTAGTGCTCCACCGTTCATGCGCCCCTCGTTAGGCTGACGCGTCAGAAAATCCTTTCGTCCCCTCCCGCGGGCATGCTTCTTATCCGCACTATTATGCTTCAGTCTCTGGTAGAACGTTGGACCGATGAAAATAGGCACCTTGTAGCGCTCTCCAGTCACACCGTTCATCATCACCTGCGTGCCGTCCTTCTTAAACCCCATAGAGTGAAGCATATCCATTAACCCCTCCGCACTATCGCCGTTGAAGGGGGACCCGTCCTGCAGACCAGCATAACAACCGTACTTACTCTTCATGCACTCCATGATCTGCGCACACGTCATTCTAGATGGAATCGCATGCGGATTTAAAATAATATCCGGAGTGATCCCGTCGAGCGTGAACGGCATATCTACCTGAGGCACCACCATTCCAATCGTACCTTTCTGTGCGCTCCGAGACGCGTACTTATCGCCTACAGACGGTATTTTGGCGCGACGCAGACGCACCTTGCACGCGTCCGACCCGTTGCGCTCCTTATACACGAGTACCTTATCCACCACTCCAGCATGCGTGGACGTTACTTTGTTCGTCACTTCAAACTTGACCCGTTTCTTACGCACACGCCGATATCCCGTTTTCTTTTTCGTGATCAGCGTGTCTCCTCGCTTCACGAGCGAGTTCTCACTTGGAAATTCCTCGTACGTCTCATCCGGGCACAGTGTATCCTTAATCGTCTTCAACTGCGTGCATCTACCAAAACCGCGCTCAATACTCGACTTGTTCATAATTATTGAATCTTCTTGATTGTACTTAAACGGCATGATCGCTACAATAGCGTTCTGTCCAGTCAGACCAATACCGTGATCGTACACGCGTTCCACAGACGTCGTCACTAACGGTGTCTGACCATAATGTAACACGTTGTTCGTCGTATCAAACCTGTCGTTAAAGGCGACAGAGTTCACGCTCTGTGCCTGTTTAATCATTGCCGCTTGATACGTGTTGCGAGGACCAGGATTGCAGTTCGAGTAGGGTGTCAGACCCGCACAGAAACCGAGCATTAGAATAGGATCAATCTCTTCGTGCGTCTCCCCCACAAGTATTGTATCCTCTTCGTACACATCCAAGTACTCCACAATACCATCTGATATCATCTGCGTAAAACTCATACCTTCCGAGTCACGCCGTGGCAGAATATACAGAGGACGGCAGATGCGCCCGCTGTTCGTTCGAATGCTAATATTAGGGACACAAATTGTTTTGCAATTCACTGTAACGGACACGTCTTTTGAAATCTGACCAGTACGACGCGCCTGCCGCACTATATCCGCAACCTTCAAGCTTCCGTACCCCACAATACTACCGTTAATTACTATCATTAGATCACCTTCGTCTTTGATAAACTCCATAAGACTGTGAGTCGGAGTATCGATAGACACGTACGCCCCAATGCTCAACTGCGCCTCCAAACCCACGCTTGCACCTTCGGGAGTTTCAATGTAGCATATTCTGCCCCGATGCGTCCCGTGCACGAACCGGGGTTTACTTAATTTCTGTTCCGGTTTAATGCTAGAAGACACACGACGAAGCTGTGAAATCGCCGTGTAAATCGTACCACGCTGCAATAACTGCGCCACACCTACGCGCTGTCTTCCGTCGTGACTAGGGGTGTTCCAATTCCCAGTCCCTAACGCGTAGCAAAGACCGTCCGTTAGTGTCGTTGTACGCTGAATAAGTCGCAGTATAGTACCCTTCTGGAGTTTGCCCTTCATTTTCATGTGCAGAAACTGATACATGGAATGGGTCATCTTATTCATCAAATGATGAGTCAACCCCGCAAGTAAATCATGTACCATTTCAATACGTTGGAACATCAGACTATCCTTATCGCTCCATTGTCCTTCGCGCATATCCCTAAACAATTGTTTCAGCATTAAACGGATAAAACCTGCCTTATGCTTTGTGTGAGGCAGACAGAAAGCAAGCATACGTTTTATGCGTTCCTCTTCGGTCTCGCCGAGTGCAAACGTATCCTGTACAACGACTTCAGACGTTTCAGTTAACGTATCGTGGAAGAAAGCAGTCTCTTCGTCCGTCAAAGGAACAAAGTCTGTTTCCGGAAGCAATCCTATAAGTGTCCCCACTGTGATTTCTTTCTTTAATTTTGGAAACGTTACCATAGCATATGTACCCGTCCATTTAATTGTAGTCACAGCAACACAGTCTCCTTCGGATTTACAGCAGAGTGCATAGGCATCATGACCGTTGACTCGGCGATGTAGTGTTAAGCAACAGTTATGAATATGTGCACGCTGGAATATAATACTCTTCTCTGATCCCTTTACAATAAAGTACCCTTGTGGGTCGAAGGGACATAATTTTTCGTTCGGATCATGTTTGGAACCAAGCATGAGTGGAATGCGTCCCATATACACATCTGGAAGCACATAAGATTCACCACGCATCGTCACATGCACATCTGTATAGAGTAGCAAACTGTACGTAAGATTACGAATATGGCACTCCTCTGGTGTGACTTCGTGGGACGTACCGTCTGCTTCCAAAAATTTAGGACGCTCAATCTTCGCACCTACGAATTCCACATCCAGTTTTTCCTCACCTTCGAACGTAAAACGATTCACATGGACCTTATGCTTCTGCAGAATACTTGCCAATGAGTCTATGTAAGCATCATAGGACGCACACATCTGACGAGAAAGAGGGATACTCTTAGCATGTGCCTCCATTTTTGTATACATGTGAGGATGGGTACACCATGAGGACTCCTTGCCTGAGCTAAGTCTATAATTCACTTTTCATATGTGGCATTAAGTACTTGATGCATACTTTAACGGGTTTATTTTTAGACACAATTCGAGTCTTGAGGATAATGTGTAGGAAAAAAACATGTAATTTAAAAAAATATATAAAAAAAACATTCTAAATATTATCCCCAAGGGGTGAATTGTCTTCTTTTTTAAGTCCGTTAAAGTTTAGATACAGTAGTTAGTGCTACATATGAAAAGTGAATTATAGACTTAGCTCAGTAGGATGACATTATAAAGGTGTATCTAGGTGATGCAGTGACCATGCACTATGCAGTGTTGTGTATGTTTAGAGGATATTGAAAATCCTTGGGACTTAGCAGGTGAGGGTGATAGTGGTACGGCGTCGCTCTATGCTTGCTGCGGTCGCCCTATTCACACGAATTGTGGGATTGGCGCAGCTAAGTATAGATCGTCATGCCCCTGGTGTCGGGCACCTCTTCCAAACACATATGAAGAAATGATTTGCTTACTCAGAGCAGGTGTCCGTGCGAATAGAGGCTGGGCATGTTTTACACTGGGTGAACACTATCGCAGTCAAACGTCTGAAGGCTCCGAAAGGCTCGCTATAGCCCTGCATGAGCGTGCTATTGACCATCTTGACGAGGATGACGAATGGTCTGGAAAATTAGCTTCTTGTGCTAAAGTGAAAATTGCAGTTGTACTATACAACCAAAATCGTTACCGACCGATGGCAGAGCCTGTTTGGAAACGGATCAGGAAGCTTCTGACAGAGGCTGCAGCT
>CEUV01123043.1_pt1 | contig 15466 bp, 10 predicted proteins | sample 356401 | NCBI WGS metagenome assembly CEUV01 (sample SAMEA2622710, study PRJEB7988) | marine metagenome | isolation source: saline water (ENVO:00002010), including
CGGTGTGAGCCGACGGTGTGCGGCTCGGTCGACGTTCGAGCGTCGTCGAGGTGTGCGGGCGATTCGTCGGCATCACACCGCGACGCGCGTCCTCTGGCGACGACCGCGCGCGATGCGAGACGCGGGACGACGCGCGACGCTTCGCGCGCTTCGCGCGCTTCGTTTCACGACGGCGGCGCCTCGAGCGACGACGATGACGTCGACGACGATGACGACATCGAGGGACGCCTGGACGCGACGGGGCACGACGCCGTTCGCGGCGACGACCGACGCGAAAGAGACGAGGACGACGACGAGGACGCGTCTCGTGCCGTGGACGACGTCCGCCCGGTCCGTCTTCATACAGACGCAGACGACGCCGAATCCGTCGAGTCTGATGTTTCAGCCGGGTCGGGACGTCTACGCGGAGGGGTCAAAGAACTTCGCGTCGGCTCGAGAGGCCATGGCGTCACCGCTGGCGAAACGATTGTTTAACATCGATGGTGTGACGAATGTGTTTTTTGGGTTGGATTTTGTGACGGTGACCAAGTCGGAGGAGGCGGATTGGGAGACGGTGAAGCCGCAGACGTTCGAAGCCATCATGAATTTTTACGCGAGCGGAGAGGCGGTGATGGATGAGAGCGCGCTGGAATCGAGCGGGACGGCCATCGATGAGGACGATGATGAGACGGTGGCGATGATCAAAGAGTTGCTCGAGACGAGGATTCGACCGGCGGTGGCGGAGGATGGTGGAGACATCGTGTTTAAGAGTTTCGATCACGAGAGCGGACTGGTCAAGGTGCAGTTACAGGGGTCGTGTGATGGGTGCCCGTCCTCGAGCGTCACGTTGAAGAGTGGGATCGAAAACATGCTGATGCATTACGTGCCCCAGGTCAAGGGCGTCGTCCAGGATGGTCAAGACGACGGGGACATGGATTTACTCGACTTGGCGGATTTACACCGCGGTCGAGGACACTAGAGGGAACACGCCAAACACGCGAACACAATTTATACTCATTGTAAGATGCTGAAATGGATACACTCTACTGTACTATAGACGGATTGTTATACGTGTGACAAAGCGCGCGCGCGTTACATTTTACGATCGTCGCCATCTTTAAAGCTTTCTAACGCCTGTTCAAGCTCTTCGAGCTCGCCGCCCGCCGTCTTCGTTCGACCGGTGAGGAAGCTCCAAAACCAGTTGTACGTCGACGAGCCGAGACGAGCATTCAGGCTACACTTAGGATCGGCGATCTCGTCGGAGAATTTATCGACGTCGCAGTGACAGTTATGACCCTTCGGTTCGTTGAAGTTGAGAACGGTCGCCTTCACCGGGCACAAGCCAAAGGTTTGATCCAACAACGATTTAAATTTGTTATCGCGAGCGACGGCCACCAAGGTGAGCTCGATGCCGGTGTTTGGCATAGAGTAAATATCATCCCAAGCGCCGTGATCGATCCTCAAGTACGCCGTTGGAGATACACGACCAGTGTGATCTACGCTAGCACCGGCGAGGTAGATGGAGTACCCGTACCGCGTCACGAGTTTCACCTCCTTCAACAACGCCTTCTTCTGAGCCTTATTCGAAATCTCTCGCCTCCATATGAGCGTAGCCACCTTTCCACTCGCTAAACCTTTCGCAAATCGCGCAAACTGCGAGCGAGACCGCTTCGCGTCGTTGATCAACACGGTGAGCTTTGCGTGCGGCGAAGACTGCACTGCGTTATCAAACTCTTCGTCCAACTGTCGACTCGCCCGTCGATCGTTCCATAATTTATCAACGATCGCGTTTTCATGCCCACGACTCAACAGCGTCTTCCTGAGAGTGGCCACCGCGCGTTCGTCCACGTACGTCCTCGTCTCGCACTCGAACGCTCCGGCCTCCAACATGGATTCCAACCAAAATCCCATGTTCACCGCCAATCCCGGTTCCACCGCCCCCTCTCTCCGCAGCACCTTCTCGCTGTACACGTAATCCCTCCCCGCCGTGGGCAATCCCACCGTCATCACCACGCACGGTCCCGGCGCGTGTTTGGCCCGCACGCGCAGCGCCAGCTCCGCCGCCACGAAATCAGCGTGTCCCTCCCTCGCATCGTAGTGACACGCCCTCGTCTCAAACCACTCCTTCTGCGTCTGCTTCAGCGTCTTCACGCATCGCGCGTCCAACGCCGGATCGTACATCGGATTCAACGCCACCTGCGTCAATCCCAACGCCGTCGCGATGATCGTGACGAGGACGATGCATCCTCCGCACGCGCGCCCACGCCGCGCGTTCGCGCGCAGCGTCCGCGCGCGGCGACGGAGCTGGTCTTTAGACAGACCCATGTCGTTCGGCGCCCTCTCCCGCGCTCGTCGTCGCCGTCGCGCGTCGGGAGGTGACGATACGAATGCGATTCTTTGTTTGAAAGCACTACGGGACACCCGTTCTCTACGAGAGGTCGCGAGTCAGAGCGGAGCGAGCGCCTCGCCCGCGGCAGCGGCGGCCCTGGCGCGCGAAGCGACTTTAGGGGTGAGTAATTCCCCGAATTCGCACCAAAACTGCCCGCGTTCTCGAGCGGCGAGCCGAATGGCGGCCCTTTTCGCCCATCCCGCGCGTCTTCGATGTCGGCGGTTGCGACCTCGCACGGGAAGTTGGCCGAGCTTTAAACCACCCAAAGGATCCCCGGCGTCCACGGCGTCGAGCACGGTCTCCTCCACGCTCTCTTGTGAACCTTCCGCCTGAAGACCGACGAGTTCGGTGAGGGCGGAGAGATCGAACACGCCCGGATACCTGCGCCCGTTCACGCGCCACGTCGGCGTCGTCTTACACTTGGTGCACGTCAGGCATCTCGACGCGCTTCCGCAATCGACGTAGTGCGCGCGCCACCGGCCCGGGAGTAACTCGGCGAGTAATTCTTTTTGTTGCTTGCACTTATCGCACCACGGCGCGCCGAGGAGCGTCGCGTCCAGTCGTCGAAGCGCCTGTCCCAGCCGACGCTTGCGCTCGGCGTTCGGATCCTCGCGCGCGCTCCCGCTCGCGAGTGCGCTCGCGCGCGCGCGCTCGACGGACGCGAGGTCTTCCTCCCGCGTGTGTCGCGGCTCGGCGTTTCGCGTGCGCGCGCGGAGGTTGAGACTCGTCGGCATGTTCGCGCGACCGACCAATGGCGTTTTGAACGACGACGCGCCTCCGGTCGCGGTCCACCGCACTGCGCGCCTCGAGCGAACGCGCGAGCGCGCGGCGCGGGACGAGGGACGAAGAGACGCGAGCGATCGCGCGCGCGAGCGAGCGAAACGGCGAGATGAAGGCGTCGTGAGGCGAGCGGAGGTGACGATGACGAGGCGTTCGGCCGCGGGGCGAACAACGGCCGGGGGACGATGGACGCCCGCGCGCGTCGCGGTGACGGCGATGACGGTGGTGACGACGATGATGGCGACGGTGGTGATGACCTCGGACGCGTCGAGCGTGTCCACGGGGGCGCCGCTCTCGGGGGCGACGAACGGGGCGGCGGACGCGGTGTTGGATTTTTTCTCGACGCCCGGCGGGAGGTGCTCGCCGAACGACTCGACGAACACGGTGTCGTGCGATAAATTAGAACCGCCGGCGAGACAAAATTGGGCGTCGTTTAATTTTAAAATCAACGACGTCAACGGGGATCTGTGTGATCGCTGTGGGAGGGAGTGTAGCTTGGACGGGAGCGCGTGGGCGTATTGCGGCGCGACTCCGGTGACGTACACGGGTCTGTCGCTCGGTAATCATCAATTCAAAGTGCGAGGTTTAGGAGGAGACAACACTCCAGATCCTACGCCGGCGGTGTACGATTGGATCGTCGAATCGCCTTTCGAGGTGGATTGGGATTCTTTGTACTCGACGCCGTCGTCGTACTTGACGTCCAACGCGGCGATAACGTTTCGTATGGAATCTTCCGGGCCGTCTTCGAGTACCGTGCAATTCGAGTATAGCACGACGAATGATTATATCAAGACATACACCAGACTGTCGAATGGCGTCAAGACGGTGACTGTGACTCCGAGCTTTGGATATAACATGTTTGCGTTTCGCGCCATTTCCGTCGAGACGTACGCGGGACAATCGCGCACGGAGATGTCGACGAATGAGATCGCCCTGACGTATATCGTGGATAACGTCAATCCCACGGTGAGTTTTATCAGTGGATTAGCTGATGGTGCGGCGGCACCCACATCTTCCCTCTCGTACTCGGTATCGAGTAAAGATATAGATACCGGGGGCAGTACGGTACAGTCAGGATTGGCGACGCTAGAAGTTCAGCTCACGCGACCGAGCGATGGAGCGTCGAGTCCTTCGCCGCTTCAAACTTGGACGACTCATCACACGTACACGAACGGACCAATAGATGAGGATGTCACGGTCATATTATCAAATCTTGGCTCACTCTCGGATGCGACGTATAGAGTAGAAATTCGGGTTACAGATCGGTGTGGGAACGTGGCGACGACAATCCAGAGAGACTTTGATATTCAACTGTCTAGTGTAGTGTCTACGCCTGATGACTCTGCTTTGGATGCGTCGACGACCGAAAGGTTGCGAACGACGTCAGGGGCGATCAAGTTAGCGTCCCAACCGTCAGATGGATCCGTGGTCCCAGTTGCTTACGAAGTGAGCGCCATCGTGGGTGGTCAACTCGTGCTTGAGTCGGCGTTGAGTGTACCTTTGGCTAATAACACTCTCGTATCCGCTTCAGACGCCCTGAATGGATTCAGATTTACGCCTGGTGATGGTTTGCACACCAATGATGAGTATTCGAGCACATTTGGGTTTGATTTGAAGCCGTCGACGAGCACGTCAGATCTTTCGCAAGTCGTTGATTTACCAGCCCATTCTACGATTACCGTTACATCGACGAATGATCCACCGGTTTTGGATGTCAATGCCCACTACGAAGTGCCAGCAATCGCATACACGGACACCGGTAACGTTGGTAGTACTTTCAAAGATGTTCTCGGTGCGAATGTCATCGATTACGATGCATTTTCATCCCTCAGACGTGTTCCTCATGGAGTAGCCTTGGTGGGGGCGGATCAAACACATGGCACATGGCAGTATTCAACTGATGGTCGTTCAACATGGACGAATTTCGGCGATTCACTGAGTGAGACATCTGCCACACTTTTGACTGCCACTGATAATGACTGCGTGAGATTCGTTCCAAACGTGGCGACTCTCGACGACCAGTTTGTCGCTTCGTTCGCCTTTAAAGGTTGGGATGGCACGACGTCAGAGAGTGCTGGCTCAACGGGCGTCGATATCACGACGAGTACCCACACAGCGACTACGGGTTCAATCAGCGTCGCGACGGTTACCGCCAACATCTTGGTTCGAGGATCTTCATACAGCCTGTTCGAAAAGTCTAATGACATCGAAACACGTAACGCGAGGACAACATACGATGAAACCGCCAATACGTGTCCACCGGATCGTCGCAGAGCCATTCGGATCCCGGTGCGTGAGACTTCAGAAACATCGGCCTGTTCGGGGTCGACGTCGGGGTCGCCTAAGATTATATCTTCTTCCACCTTGGCGGTATCTCCTCCCTGGACGATTGAGGCGTGGGTCCGTAGGGATGTATGGCTGAGTGAACAAGTACTATTCGAAAGCTCGAGCGACGCGAGCGGTATCATGCTTGAAATGGCTGGCGCAACTGGCAAGATTGGTGTCATTCCACCCACTGGTGTCACTGGCGGCACATTCAATTACCAAGCCCCGCTGGGGGTTTGGGTTCATCTGGCGTTCGTGATGTACGAGAATAATCACCCAGCCGCATACAGTTCGCCTGGTGCGAATCTTCGTTTGATTGTCAATGGGACCTTCCATAGCGAACTCACAAGCGTCGGGTTTGCCATGCCGCACGGTACTATCGGAGGCAATGGTCTTGTTGGATTTTCCATAGATGAAGTGCGTTACTGGTCAATAGCACGGTCTACGGAGGACATCCATACCAATATGGAACGTTTCATGGGGGGGACGGAAACTGGATTGGCATCTTACGTCCCCTTTGATGCCGGGTGTGGTAGTACTGTATCGGATAGAGTTAGCGGAAGTTCAGCGACGTGGACCCTGACTTACCACGAATGGGTCGTTGCGCGCGATTTCACGTGCGCTTCTGTCGTATGGGCAGCGCCGAGCATCATTAACACTCACAAACCTTCCCAAGTGAGTCTGATAGGTGAGCGATTTCGCCGCCCTGCTTCATGGGGGAGCAGCTCCGTGTCGCACTTTGATGGAACGAACGCTGTGTGTATATTTGGTTCATCGACGCACGGATCGATTACCACGATAGCAAAGGTGGTTTCCGATACTGAAATTTTATGCGATCCACCGAGTGCCGCCGACGGGATTGCTTCAGTTCTACCGGTGTTTTGTGATTATTCCATGGGATGCTGCTCGGGTGAAACACCCGTGGACTACTTCGTAACGAGCAGGCCGTATGACTCAACGTACGTTTCTGCCGGTGCGAATTCTCTTCCCACGTACGATCAATCGGTGTTGACGTACAGTCGCGGGGAAATCACCAGTGTTATGCCATCCACGGTCGATTGGGCTCTTGGCTCGGTCATCACTGTGATCGGTTACGGTTTCGCGCAGCCTGCGGGAAGTGGCTTTTACCACCCTCGGTGCACTTTTGAGCGCGACGGGAACTTCCACTTTGCCACAAATGCGACGATAGTATCAGACACTATCGCGAGATGTGAATATCCCGGATATTATGCCCCTGACACGCTCGAGGCTCGGCAAACGGTTGAACTGATTTTAACATTCAATTTTCCTCCCGGAAAATCTCTCAATATTTACGGCGGATGGATGACCGTAGTTATATCGAGCTATACAGTCTATGCTGGACCAGATCAACCGCTCAATGCCATTTCTGAACTCGGTGGAAGCGTAGTGTCGGTTACGATAACTCACGGCAAAGGGGATGTGTCTGGGGCATTTGTCGACCACGTATCTGGGAAGGTATCATCTTTCGATGTTGCATGTGCGTTTGGAACTATACGCCCGATCTCCGCGCGTTACAATGAATCTGAAACATTTGAGTGCGTGTCTCCAGCTGCTACTCAATCGGCTTCAGCGGCGATACCATTATTTGTGACGCTATTTGCGTCGTCGATGCTGACGTCGTTCACCAAGTGGAATGCCCTCACTTCGACTGGAGATATTCACTACTCCGCACATCCAGTGGTAAGTGCGATCTGGCCTCCGACCGTGTTTTCGGTCGCAACCAGCGTTCCGACTTTTCAAATCGTGGGCTCCAATTTCCCTAGTTTGAGTCCACGGTGTCAACTCGACGAAAAGGATGTCGGTGCGACGTGGCTTAACGCGGAGCGAGTTCGCTGTAATACAGCCAATTTTGGTGGATCCTTACCGGGTTTCAGGGCGGTATATGTGGATAACCACTTGTTGCGTATGGGTGATACCTTTGTGCCGAGTGATGTGCACGTCATGGTCCGAGATGACGTATATGTTGGCGGTATCGTGTCCGCTGGCGCTCTCGGTCCCTTGTACGGGGGATGGTCGCTCACCCTCTCGGGTTCAGGATTTCTTCCAGGCGACGGAGTATCGCTGCACATCGCTGCGAATGGACTCAGCGAGATCAACGACCCAAACGCCTGCCACTGGCTGAGTAGCTCTCTGATGAAGTGTCTCGCCCCGAAAGTCGAAGAAAACTCTGTAAACTGGGATATGACCCAGGACGGAGGCGGCTGGATGACGCAGCTCGTGGCCCGCCTCGCCGTCGAAACGTTCGACGACTCGCTCGATGGCACCGGACCAGTGGTGAAAGTCGTCGATGGGATAAACAATGCCAGTAGTGTCGCAAACCTCTACGCCGCCATGACTTCGATCGAGCTCCTTTCGAGTCCCTTTTTGAGTGTCGACGGCGGCACCGAAGTCTCGGTGCTAGTGAAGAACGGCACCGCGTCGACATTGAGTACGGTGTGTAGGTTTGGCGCAATTCAGGTCTTGGCGGACTGGTTATGGTCTAACGTTACTACGACGACGAGGATGCGGTGCATTTCACCTGCTTTTGGTTCGTATGATGCGTCCGAAATCCGCTTCACGGTGAGTCAGGGCGACCCCGGTCACCACGGCGAGGTTGTCTTGGCGAGTGGTCTCACGAGGTTAAAATACTACGGCAAAGACGATATCACCCATGTTTCTAGTGCAGACTATTTCGAAGGTTCGTTTTCTTCTGCACCGAGCGCGCAGAAAGCGCTATACGAATGTTACATGAAGGGAGACAGAGATCGTAGTCTCGCGTCTCTGACGGTGGATTCATCGAATTCAGACATCGGCTACTGCTCTTGGCGAGCAGCCTTGGGAGATCAGGTGTTCCGCACCGACATTGCGTTCGTCACGATGGCACTTGCGGTTCGCGGAGGCGAAGATATCGCCTTGCCCTTTACTTTTCAGTACGTCACTCCTCCACTCGTGTCGTCGGTGACGGTGAGCGCGCTGGCCCCGCCGTATGGTTATCGTCCAGCGTTTGCAGACAGCAATTGCACGCGCCTAGAAGACGTGACGTCGGTTTCGGAAGAATTTTCACACGAAGTGTACGAGGGCCGACCTGAGACGCCTTACGAGACGGAGAAATTCGTGTTACCGGCGTTGAAAATATTCGGCGGAGCTTGGTGGCACGTATCCAACGCCTTTGGCATGCCTGTGAACGTGAATGGACGCTACTTTAGATCTTTACAAGATGGTGGGACACTTCGCGTGTCTTTTGAACACACTGGTAAGACGACGTTCGCATCCGCGCACCGCGTGTCCTCTGCGCTCATAAGGGTCGAGATACCGAGCATCGTTGACGCCGAGCACGACACCGTCGTGCGCGTTTCCACAAACGACGGGGTGACGTGGTCGCCGGAGCGAGCAGTTTTCAGAATTCCTGAACTAGATTACGTCGATCGCGACTTGCAGATCATTCAGCAAGGTTGCACTTAGAATTACTGTAGACATAGAGATGATGTATTTAGATATAGATGCAAAAGATTATTGAACTCATTTGAACATTACACACTTATGTGTTCACGGTGGATAGTCGTTCTTATTATCACCACACAATCACATCACGTATCTTGTACGCCGATTGTCGTTACATTCTTCTCGACGATGAAAATACTTCACAAAAAAAACCCGACCCACGATGTAAGAGCAAGAGTAAACTAGCGCTTACAAGTCTTGGCTCCACGTCATGCGGAGTTGAACGTCGTCAGCGTTCACGCCACCATCCTTGGAGAACGGCACACGAAGCTCATATCTGTCCTTGGTGACGGAGAGCTTACCCGCGACATCTTGGTCGACTTCGACGGCCACGCCGACACCTTCAATACCAGAGTAGTTGACGGTGGCCTTGTGCGTCGCCTTTTGGGTGTTGACGTTGACGTTAGACTTGAGGCCGACGTTGACGTCGCCAGAGGTGTAGCCCAAGTTGACGGTGGCGTTTTGGCTCGGGACATCGTACTCAACGGACGCGGTGACGTCATCGTTGTTGATCATGTCCTTCAACGGCAAGTTCAACTTGACGGAAGCGCGATCGGCGGTTTCGGCATCGCTGTCGACCTTGGCGCCGGCTTGCGCGAGCGTCACGGTGACGTCGCCGAGCGTGTCGTGGTTGGTGGAGATTCTCAAAGAACCAGCTTGGCGAGACTTGACGTTGTGCATGCCGAGCGTGACGTCGCAGTCTTGGCCGGCGAGCGTCGCGGACTTGTTCACGGAGATGTCGTAGTCAGACATGTTGGTCAAGCCGACCATGTCCGCCGGGTCGATGTTGTGGGAAACACCATTCTTGGAGGAGACGCTGCGGGGACAAAAGGGTTTGTTTGGGGATTGTCAGTCGATGATGAATGATCATTCTCTTCTTCCCCTCGCGCGTGACGACGCGCGTTCATCGACGCGCGCGCGCGAACGCGCGTGTAAAAAATATTTCTATGCGTCTTCATCGCCATCGTCGTCGATATCGCGTCGCGCGTCAACGCGCGCGACCGCGAATCGAACGAGTCATCATCCGATGATTGATCGCGATCGGCGAGAATCGTGGAAATCGCGGGCTGCGATCGCGCACCTCGGGCGGTAGTTCGGCTTGGCGCTGAGCGACACGGAGCCGGAGCCGTTGCAGATCGGGGCGGAGGCGGAGATCTTGAAAGAATCTTCCGCGCAGGAACCGTTACCGCCGACGACAATCTGCGCGCGCGCGCGTGATCACACACAAAGGTCAGTCGCTGACGTGTCGCAATCCCTTAATTCTCGGAATTTTCGCGCGCGCGATTCATTCTTCCGCGTCTCGTCGCGTCGCGCGCGAACACGTACGCGACCGGACATGGACATGGTAGCTTCGTTCATGATGACTGAGAGGTGTTTTTGTTGTGAGCGCTGACGTGCGTCGGATGTGTGCGACCGCGAGTGATGCGGGCGTGTGGGAATGACGTCCCGCGCGCATTCGTCGTCCTTTTTCTCTTTCCCGTGTCGGAGGGATCCGCCCCGGATTCGCTTTTCTTAGGGGGGTTTCACCGTTCACCACTCCTCGAATACCCCCCTACGTGGTCGTCCCCGGGAAATTTCGGGGGCGTTTTTGCCACGTCAGCGCTGGGGTTGTTTTTTCAAGGGGGGGTGTTTTCGGGTCACGACCCCTCGATAGGAAAACGTGGACACAAAAAATTTACCCGGATTTCGGTGTCGCGTACTACGATCGCGCGACGCCCGTCATCACCGAGGGGAACGAGCGCGCGATCGAGCGAGCGACCGACCGACCGCGCCCCTCCGACTGTCCGGGCGACCGACCGCGACGCCTCGGCGACGTGCGATCGGTCCGGGTGCGAAAGGAGAGACCTCGGGCGTGCGGGCGTGCGGGGGCGTCGCCGCGCGCGATGCGCGCGCGTCGTCCGCCTTTTCTTGACGCACTAGCGCGAACGTCATGGTGCGTGCGGAGCGATCGAGGGGGCGCGCGCGCGTGGAAGTGGAAGTGCTCCGAACGTCGACGCGCATGTGTCGAGACGGCGCGCGCGAGGCGCGCGTGGAGGCGACGACGGGGGGGAGCGAAGTGGGGAGTAGGGTTTTTTGGACGCGCGCGGGAGAGAGGCTGGCGCGGCGTGCGCGCGCGAGGGTGATGCGGGGACGCGATCGTGCGTGCGGATGAATCCGTGGGAATGGTTTGAATCGTGAGGATGTCTGTGCGGTCGCGCCGGAGGTCGCGCGAGCGTTCGTAGAGGAAGATGACTGACTGTGATCGTGCGCTCTATTCAACAGGCTGAGAAGACTGAGAACCCGATGCGGGCCATCCGCATTCACAAGCTCGTCCTCAACATTTGCGTTGGGGAGAGCGGTGATCGCCTCACGAAGGCGGCGAAGGTAGGTTTGATCGCGCGAGATATCGTGGACGACGGATGACGCGAGGTGGATGAGCGCGCGCGCGGGAACGAGACGCGCGAACGAGAGACTGACCGCCGACGGCTTTTCTCCCCGCAGGTGTTGGAGCAACTCACCGGTCAACAACCGATCTTCTCCAAGGCGCGATACACCGTCCGTACGTTCGGTATCCGCCGTAACGAAAAGATTTCTGCCCACGTCACCATCGGTAACCGTGACAAGGCGATGCAAATTTTGGTGCGTCCTCGCTAGGGTCTCTCTCGCCTCGGACCGCGCTCGTTCCGCGCGTTCGATCGACTGACGTTGCGTCACTTTTTGCATCGATTCACAGGAGAGCGGGCTCAAGGTGAAGGAATTCGAACTTCTCAAGAAGAACTTTAGTGCCACCGGCAATTTTGGCTTCGGTATCTCCGAACACATTGATCTCGGTATCAAGTACGATCCGTCCACGGGTATCTACGGTATGGATTTCTTCGTCGTGTTGGAGCGCCCGGGTTACCGTGTTTCCCGTCGCCGCAAGCAGCAGAAGAAGATTGGCAAGCAGCACAAGCTCACCAAGGCTGACGCCATGAAGTGGTTCCAACAAACCTTCGAAGGCGTCATCCTCAACAAGGCGTACTAAATTCGTCGCCGTTTGGCCGTCGCGACGTTGGGCGGCTGGCGGTCGACGCTACCCGTAGCTTTAGCCACTCGAATCCATAAATCACGCACTCGTGTTCGACGAGAGTCGTCCTTTGTAATCGTCATCTCGCGCACGTGAGCGTTCATCCGCCGCCGTCCTCACCCGCCCGCCGACTCTGGCACTCTGGCGAGGTTTCCCGGCTCTTCGTCTTCCCAGGTTTTGTCGAGTCGTGATTCGTACGTACCCCCCCCATTGAAAAAGCCGTGTCGACGTCGACAGCGAGGCGACGCGATGAAACATCGCGCGCGACCGGCGACGGGAGTGCGCGCCGCGACCGCGAACGAGACGACCGCGTGTGAATCCGCGCGCGTACCCGTCGACGCCACCGCGAACGAGACGACCGCGCGCGGTTCAAACGAACGAACGCGTCCGAAACAGGCTCCCTGTTTGAACCACACATCCGTCCGCGAGCGAGCGCCATGTCCGAGGCGACGGAGGTCGAGGTGACGGTGAACGCGCGCGAGGACTGTAAAGTCAACGCCGTCGAGCGCGATGAGAAGAAATGGGGGGAATCGGCGGACATTTTCGAGTACGGAAGCGCGGCTAATCCGGACATGCGTCCGATTCCGGTGTTGGTGCACCCGCCGGATTTACACGAAAGCGGCGAGACGCGCGTCGTACCGTTCGATATAAACGATTTCTTGGAGATTGATGAATCGTGCACGTCGCCGAACTTGATGGCGTCGTTCGTGAGGATCGTCGAGGGGGAGTCTATCGAGACGAACGCGAACGCGACGTCGCAGGCGTTTTACGTTATTCGAGGAAGCGGTGAGAGCGAGAGCGAACACGGGAAGATTACGTGGAGCACCGGGGACATGTTCGTCGTTCCGGTGACGCAGGGTACCATCAAGCACGCGTGCACGGGCGCCGAAGCGCACGGAGGTGCGGCTTTGTACTGGGTGCACGACGAACCGCTCATGACGTACCTCGGCGTCAATCCATCGGCGGAGAAGAAGTTTGAACCGACCCTCTATCGTAAGTCGGAAATGCTCGAACGCGTGGAGGAAATCAAGCACGAGAGCACTCGAAGCAGCAACCGTTGCGGCGTCTTGCTCGGTAACAAGGCGTGCTCGCAGACGAAGACTTTGACGCACGTTTTGTGGTCGCTTCTGAACTCGATTCCCGCGCAAAGCGTGCAGCGACCGCATAGACACAACTCGGTCGCTCTAGATCTTGCGGTCGCGGCGAAACCGAGCGTGTACACCCTGATGGGTAAGGAGATCGACAAGGACGGTTTTATCATCGATCCGATCCGATGCGATTGGATTCCTGGAGGAGTTTTCATCACTCCGCCGGGCTGGTGGCACTCGCACCACAACGAGAGCGACGACGTCGCGTGGGTGTTGCCCATGCAAGACGCGGGCTTGTACACGCATCAACGCACCTTAGACATTCGTTTCGTCGACGACGAAATAACGCTTCACGCGGAAGGTAAGATTCGCGGAAGTGCGTTCGCGGTGACGAACAAGCAATACCTGGAGCTCTCCCATGTCGGCGGCTCGGTGCCCAACCCGAAGGGTCAAGGCATGAAGCGTGTCCTCAGCGTGGAATGCATGAGCGGAGGTGAATCCAAGCGAGTTAAGGCGACCCAAATTGGGTCGTGCGTTCCCACTCCGACGAAGAAATGAGAAACGGTCGATTAAATTCATTCAAAGTCTCGCCGCGGCGAGACGTAGCCTAGCACTGTCGCATTTCTCACGCGACTCGGATGATAACATGTAACGCTTGCATAGCGGCTACAGAAGTATATCACTACAATAAATCAATCACACTCACCCATCTAACTGGAAACTATACGCACTAGTGAACATCGTCCCCGCGCACAACCCGAGCAGCACGCGATCGCTCGCGTAACCTGCGCACAGGAGTAGCGCGACGACGAGAAAGTTGAGCGGAATCCTAAAAACGCTCGTCATAGTCGCTCGCAGCTTGTTCGGAACGTGTTGCGCGCGAAGAATGGACATCGTGGGCCAGTACACTCCTAGACCGAATTCAAACGCGCAAAACGCGAGCACCGTGAGCCAATAGTTGGTGGAAAGCGTCGCGACGGTGAAACAAAGCGCCGATCCAGAGAGCACGAAACGCAGCATCGTCTCCGCCGTGATCTTCGATCCGAACACGTTGAACGCCTGACTTCCGACCATTTTGCAAATCATGAATGCGCTAAATAAAAGACCGTGAGGGATTAAGTCTCCATCCGTGGCGCGCTTTTCCAGAACGGGCGTCCAAACAAACACGAACAAATGAAGCGAAGCCTCGTATAACGAATTCGTGACGCCCAGCGAAAACAACTCCTCCGTTCTGATGATCATCTTCACAGCCGCCATCAGGCTCGCGGCGCTCTGAGTCGACGCTGGTGATCCCGGAGGTCCTAGACTATCGCTATTCGGACGCCCTACCGTTCGATTCGGCCAGAGAATCCTGGCACAAACGGCGCAGAGAATTAGAGACACCGCCCCGACGTCAAACGCTGGGGTGTACGCGTTCGTCGACAGCGTCAACGCACTCTGTTCTTTGTGCTCCCCGTCCAGATTCGTCAGCCTGTTCTTCCCTATTTCCATCCCAATCCAAGTAAATTTATCCGATTCCGACAGTTGAACGACGAGATTACCCACCAGTCCCGCCGCCACGGCGCTCGCCGCGTTGAAAAACGTCGCCACGCTAAACAATCCAACCAACTTTTTCCGATCAATTCTCATCTCGTCCGCCTCCGTGATCACCCACGACTCAAAGCTCGAAAACAGAAGCGAATACGCCACCCCTCCCAGCACCCTACTCGTCAACAGCGCCACCACGGCGTTCGACCGGAGCAACCCGCAGCTCGCCGCGTACAACCATCCGTACGCCTCCGCCAACCTCTTGTGTCCGTGTCCGTCTCCCATCGCCGCCACCGCCGTGCCGATCGTCGCGCTCACCGCGTATCCCAACACGTACACGCATCCAATCTCCCGCTTCGCCAATCCGTGTCCTCGATACGCGGCGTAGAGATACGCCCCTTGAATCCAGTCCCCGAACGTGGCGAGCGCGTAGACGACGACGTATCGACGCGTGAGCGAGCGCACGGCGCGCGCGTCGACGTCTTGAGACATGTCGACGCGCGCGCCCCGTGCGCGTCTCGCCGCGACGCCAACTCAGGGGCGTCAAAGGGAGAGGACTCGCGGATGCATCCATCCGGAAATCAACGTCCGCGCGAGTCTCGCTCGCACGAGCTCGAGAGGTGGAAGACGGGACAGAGACGAGAGCAGACAGACGCGAGGAGAGAAGACGCGAGGCGACGAAGAGGGCGGATGCACGTGGTTTTGTTGATTCGAAAATCGTTTTTATTAGTAGTACCATACGGTTTGTCTAAGAGGACAACGCTAACGCGACGTCATTATCGGTAAACCGCTTAGTAGAAGCCGAAGCCCTTGGCCGCGTTGGTGAGGACG
>CEUV01032678.1_pt1 | contig 15452 bp, 14 predicted proteins | sample 356401 | NCBI WGS metagenome assembly CEUV01 (sample SAMEA2622710, study PRJEB7988) | marine metagenome | isolation source: saline water (ENVO:00002010), including
TCTTCTACTTCGATATCTTTGATATCATCTTCTAAAAGACCTTCATAGATTGATCTTGATTTTTCTACAACGATATTGTGGAAAATCTCTTCTGCCGCTGATTTGTCGTCAGCGATTAATTTTTCAAGCATTTGCTCGAATTTACTTTTATCTGACATTATTTTTCTCCTATTAACTGTTTTTGATAAGACTGTCCTTATTATTTACATTATTGTTGGTAAAAACGGCAGATAACGGCCCGTTAGAGAGTGTTTTAGACGTCAATTTTACAGGTGATAGCGTCTTTTGAACTCTTGCACTGTGATTTCACTGTAATTTGTGTATTTTTTTAGATCTTTTGCTTCAAACACGTGTGTTCCTTCAGGTATCACTCTCACAAATCTTTTCAATGCATTCTTTTGCAGTACTATCGAAGTCTGTCTATTCCAGTTGCCATGATAGGTTGCCACGTCTGTATTCTTTTTGTAGTTGGGTGTGTCGCCATATATGTTGTTTAGTTTACCATCTTGGTTGCCTATGAAGTCAAAACCTAAGATGTATATCAATTGATGCTCTTTTTGTGTGGCTAGATACAATGCTGTGGGTCCAGATGACCAACCTAAACTAGGTTCAAAGAAGTTCAATCCATTCCATTTTTTATATGCTCTATTTGGATTGGTCCAAACCGGCATTTTTCTGTGTGCATCAGCATGACATATTTCATTAATCATCTTGGCATCTACTGCCACAAGGTAATCTGGTGTGAATGTTCTGTATACGGCATTGCAGGCATACACTTTGCCGTGTTGTTTCAGAGGCTCTAATGGTATAGGCTTACGACTGAGACCGTTGCCCAGTACAAATGCCACGGACATCTATTATACCTCTGGTTGATTAGCGGAGCCGTACATTTTTCTCACAAATTCTAACTCTTTTTGTTGCTCATCTTTGTGAAACTCGCCGGCTTTACGTGCTTTGTTGATCTGTTTTAGTGTAAGACGTGTTTTACGTGTATCACTTACACCCATAATACCTTGGTCAGATGTAGGATCGTATTCCTTTTGTTCACCTGATTCAGTAGAAATTTTGTCGAAATAAAATAATTCACGTAGTATCATAATGATATTTATGTTTAAGTGCCTGGAGTTGTAGTTCCTGCGTCTGGTGGAGTGCCTGCTCCTGGAGTGCCTGCACCTTCGTCACCTGGTTCTGTTGCTGGTGCTTCAGGCTCAGCCGCATCTAAGTCTGCTTGGATACCTGCTGTGCTTACACCTGCACTTCTTAACTCTGTTGCTGAAGTTGTAGGTTTAGCCTGCGTGGTTGCATCGTTTTCTTCTCTCCATAATCTTTCGTTTTCTGCCATTTCTTCTGGAGTTAATCCTAAGAATCTTGAAAGTGCATAACGTTTGCTTACAAATGGAACCTGAGCAATCTGTGTGTAAGTAGAAATTCTATTGTTATCAACCTCTGCTTGTCTATAAGATGCAAAGTTCATTGGTGGATTAAACTTAATATCAAACATTGCGATGTCAATATTAACACCTTTTTCTATCAAATACTGTTTGAACTCTTGATTGAATTCATTTGATACCATGTTTTGTAATCTTTCACAGTATTTGTTAAATCTTAATTCTTGAATGTATGCTGTGCCTACTCTACCATCATTGTATTGGCTTTGTCCATCATCAGCACCTGTTGGCAAATAAGAACTTGGTATACGTAAACCTCTTAATAGTTTGTTTGTAAAGTATTTTAGATCATCAATCTCACCTAAATTAGTACCACCTGGTAATGTTTCTACTTTAGAACCTCTACCTTCTGCTGTTTGTGGGAAGAAATAATCTTCATTGATAGATAATGGATTGTAACTTGAATCAATTACGTTTGTACCACCACCCGTGCTTGACGGAATACGTCTTTGGTGTATTTCTGTTTTAACTCTTTCTACAAATTGCATTGCCAAGTGCGATGGCATATTACCTACGTCAATGTAAAACACTCTACGTTCTGGTGCTCTTTGTACTCTGTAAATTATAATTGCATCTTCTAGTAATTCTTTTTGTTTGTAAACTTTAAAAACACTTTCTAACAGACTGTTTCCAAATGGAAAGTTCAAATCAAGACCTTCACTTAAACTTAAATGGAAAATGTGCTTGGCATCAACAGCAATTTCTCTTTGTCCTGTAGCAAATCTTGTGCCTGGTGAGTCTTGATAATTTGCACCAACCATACCTCTTACACCACCTGTTAAATATCCTGAACCACCGCCAGTTACATTACCAGTTGTTTGATATGGAGTTGTTGCCACAAGGTTTCTAAAGTTAAAATTAATATCTCTTACAACATATTGTTCAGGAGTTTTTCCTGTGCTTTCATTTACAATAATTTTAGAAACTTTTGCAGGATCAACATGAAATAATTTCTTTGTTTCTGGATCTCTAATAAAGAATGAATCACCGTACTTGAATACATTACGCATGATTTTAAATATTCTCTTGTTTAAATCATTTAATTTGCACCACTGATGCAAATATTGTTCAATAATTTGTACTTCTGTGTTTGTTGCTTTCTGATTGTATGTAAATTTAAATGGAGTATTGTTTTGTGTGTTGTTCTGTGTGCAAAATTCTGCAAGAATATCAAGTGCGGCATTGACCTCACTGTCCATATCCATTACATTGTATTGTCCATATCTTTCTATTCTGTTTGGTGCACCACTGTACACATCAGGAAGATAAGATGAATAGTTTGAACGTGCAGGACCAGGCTTGCCTGTTACTCCTCCACCCATTGCTGAATATGTGCCATCAGATGCTCCTGCAACTGGTACTTCACTAAAAAATTTTTTCCAACTCATTATGTGTTATCCGCCACTATTTTTGTATTGTCTGATACGTTCTTAGCAAATTTATTGTTCTGATCCATCATCATTAAAACTTGCTCCATTGTAGTATTTAACTTATCCAACTTGTTTCCTGTTTCAGTTGCGGATGTTGTAATTGATCCTGACATTCCGGAATTCAGATTGTTCATTGCTTCTCCAAGATTACTTAAACTGTTAGCATACATATCAATCTTACCTTTGTCAAGAGAATCTAGTGTTGCATTGATACTTTTGGCAAAGTTTTCTGGTCCACCGCCAAAAAGTTTTCCAAAAAAGCCTGTTGCTGATGCACTTGTGGCACTTCCCATGTCTACCATTGCACCTGCCAGTGTTTTCAAACCACTTGCTGTGTCTTTTAAACCTTGGCCATCTATGTTGGTGAGCCCTTCTATACCTGTTGTAAATTTTTGTAGTGCACCACCCATTAGATATGTCGCGCCGGCAATACCTGCACCCAATACTGCAATAGACCCTGCTATGATTGAGGCTCCTAATAAAATTTTAGGATTAGCCAATGTGCCTAATGCTCTTCCTAATAGAGAAAATATTTTTCCTGCACCTGCACCTATTCCTTTAGCAAGTCCACCTACGTTTGCTCCTATTCTAGATACTGATCCACCACCTCCACCGCCAAGATAAGAACCAGCAGAAGTTAAACCTTTGCTCGCCGCTTGTCCTAACTTAATACTACCAAAGCCTCCTAGTGCCAATAAAGCGACACCTATTGCAGTTCCGAACTTGCCCATTTCTTCAGTTAAGAAGGATACCATATTTCCAAATAGTTCTAAAGGAACAGAAATTAAATTAAACAGTCCTGCTAGTGTTGTTGTTGCCGGAGCCAACACCGCCGCGAATGCTGTTCTCAATCTTTGTGTTGCTCTGTCAAATTGAAGTGCGGCTGTTCCTGCGGCTTCTTGTGCTTTTCTTTGTTCTTCAGTCACTTGTTGTAAATCGCCTAAAGCATTTTTAAATGCAATCGTTTCGAATCTTACATCAAAGAAGTCTACGCCGAATTGTTTTAATTGTGCAAATCTTTGTCTTTCTTCTGCACTTAAATTTCCTGTTTCTTGTGCCGCTGTTTGGAACACAGACATCAATTGTTCTACTGAACCCGACTCACCTCTGCTGACTCTGTCCAGTGCTTCACTAAATCCTTGCAACTGCATAATACCTGCCTCTCTTGCATTTGTAGGAATTCCGCCTGTTGCAATTAAATTTCTTAATGACTGTCCAAGTTCTTGCGAACCTTTATCTGTTAAAGACAATGCTCTCTGTATCACTGCTTGTTGTTTTTGATCCATACCAGCCATTTGTAATTTTAATCTAGAGTCAGCGGCATTCTGTTTCATTTCTTGTGCCAACATATCTCTATTTTTTCCTGTTAGCCTTGTTAACAAGTCAAGATTAGTTAGGTACTCATCCGCACCTGAGGCAAGTTCTCGCGAAGTCATTGTTTGTGTTCTGCCTAATTGAGTTTGGATTTCTAAATATTCACCTGCACCTTCGGCAATTCTGTCCATTGTAAAACCTAGACCAGATAATTTTTCGAATGTTTCACCTTGTGAAAGTTCTATGAGTGCTTGGGAAAATCTTTGGAATCCTTGACCAGCAGTTCCACCTAGTAAGGCAAGATTGCCTTGCGCCGCCGCAACTGCTGAGGTAAGTTGCCCCATTGTTAGTCCTGTTATTCCAGATACTCTTCTTAATTCACTGATGCTTTGACCTGCTGTTGCACCCACAGTTGAAAGTTGTCTGTAGAAATCTACGTTGTCAGACAACGCATCTAAAAGTGTACTTGCAATGTAACCAACAGTTTGTCCTAATACACCCATCTGTGCTGTGGAATATTTTACTGTTGATCCGAGACTTTTTAGTGTACCTGTGGCTAACGTAACACCAACAGCCATTGTGTTTTGAATTTTGGCATATTTGTTTAATCCAGTGGTTGTTTCTTCCAAATCTTCATTGAGGTCTTCCAAATAGGATCCCACAGTTTTCATTTCTTTGGCAGTCTTTCCTGTGGCTTGTGCCACTGACGCCATACCTGTGCTTCCGCCAAGTGCTTTTACCAATGCTTTAAGTGTGGTTTCCTGAGCAACGCCTGAGGCGGCTATGCCCTTTGCCAATGCATCCAATTGATCTGGTGTTAAATCTGCCATATTACCAAATTGTATTTAAATCCAATCATTAAGTACGCACTTAATACTCATCACTAAATATGTGTATATAAAAAAGTGCGTAACACTTTCTTGTATTTATTGGAGATAAAATGACAGAATTACAACAAGGACAAACACCACAAGCGAATCCTTTAAAGAAATATTACAGACAACCCAAGCAGTATATCAAACTGCCTAGCGGTTACAAATTTTATCCTGAAGGAGCAATACAAGTTCCAGAGTCAGGAGAGATTGCTGTGTACCCTATGACAGCAAAAGACGAATTACTTTTTAAGACACCAGATGCATTATTAAACGGTGAAGCCACTGTAACAGTGATACAGAGTTGTGTGCCAGCCATAAAGAATGCTTGGGCAATGCCTAGCATAGATGTTGATGCTGTGCTAATAGCAATCAGAATGGCAACATACGGTGAAAAGATGTCTGTGCCGGTCACAATACCTAACACAAAAATACAGAGAGATTTTGAATTAAATTTACAATCATCTCTGGACAAACTTCTTTCAGCACAATATCAAGACACTGTGTTTGTGGCAGACATGGAAGTGACTACCAATCCTTTGAATTACAGTCAGTTCACAAAGATGGCAATCAAATCTTTTGAAGAAGCACGTTTACAGGAAACAATAAGAAATCAAGACATACCTGAAGAAGACAAACTGAAAAGATTTCAGCAGAGTTTAACAAAATTGACTGCGTTAAATGTTGGCATGGTCACTGAAACTGTGGTATCTGTAAAAGTTGATGGACAGACTGTAACAGACAAAGCCATGATAGCAGAGTTTATTGAAAATGCTGAAAAAGGATTCTTTCAAACAATACTGGATCATTTAGAAAAACAACGAGATGCCTTTGCACTTCCTGAAATGGAAATCACAACCACGGAACAAGAACGCAAAGAAGGTGCTCCAGAATCTTTCAAACTACCTATACAATTTGATACCGCAAATTTTTTCGCTTAAAAATCTCCACACTGGATATTTCTGAGATCCTTAAGATGGCCAAGGACATGGAAAATGAAACTAAAAATTTCAAAGCAGAACTCACAAAAATTGCTTGGTTCATGCGTGGTGGAGTCACAATGGAAGAGATATACATGAGTGCACCAGAAGACAGAGAGATCATGGCAAAAGTGATCAAAGACAATCTAGACACAGCCAAAAAAACAGGACAACCGTTCTTTTAATGCAAACTAACACATAATATAAAGTGTAAAATAATCTACCTTACAGACATCTAAAATCAAATATGCTGTTTTAATGATGAAATCACCTGTTCTAAATAATACACCTATGCAAGTATACACGCAAATAACCAAACCTGCGGAGTTAAACGGAGATGATGTCTGGATACCCTGTATGAAAACATATACAGTGGACCATGATCCCGCCAAGCCGCAAGGCTTAATCATCACACACATCGAATCAGTCAATCATTACAAACACAGTCTCAAAAAATTACTAGATCAAAAAATTTATGCAGTGGGTTCCAAGACCTACGATAGACTAGTGGAGATAGGATTTAACGAAAACAACATACACTGGCGACACAAGGCGGATGAACTCAAACTGATGAGTAAAGACGTAGGGCCACTCACGTGGCTCCGCGGAGACAAATACGCAAGAGATTTTTCGAAGATGCCAAATGTGACCACCATCCAGACCTACGAGTCACGTCCTGACAGGGACGCCGTTAAAAAAATTTTAAAGATGGATCCCAAAGTGATTCATGTGTACCAACAAAGTGTGTTGGAAGAATTGGAAGTTAGAGATTGGAGTCACACAAAACTCCGCTATGTTCAGAGTGCAGACCCTGATAAGAGTTTGTGGTTGGACTGTGAACAGTTTGATCCTAATGTGTAAGAACGACTGCGTCGTTCTGCTTCGCTAAACGCTCAGCAATTAAGCAATCAACATAACGAAGTTATGTGTCGCATCATGCAGATAGTTGATCCATACTTCACCCGTTTGGGCAAAGTAGGAGCCATCATGCGAGATTAGCCTGCCATTGTGTGAGAGGAAATTTCTTTCGATCGGAAGCGGTGACCCGCCAACTCCCTATTCCAGACTTCATAGTCACGGGCAACTGACCCACCCTTCACAAACAAAGTGAGTAGTTGTGATGTTGTATCTTTTTCACAGAGCATCTTCTTTTGTGCCTCAAGTAAGCACTTGCCTTGCAACTCAGGATTCACCTAACGTTTTATCAACTGCATTTCCTGGATATCGCTATCAACTGTGTTGCTATGTTAAGCCTTGTGAGATTTTAATTCTTCTTTTAGGACTTTGGATCCGCCTACGCGAACATTAATAATTCCATTGTAGTAGTCGTCTGTTTCGAGCACTCTTCTGTCAAACTGTTCCTTGGCTTCCAAATAACTCATTGTGCCTCTGTTTGAGCAAATGTATAATATTTCCCTAGTAAATTTGTCTTCCCCTTGTGCCTTGACGTCAGCAACCAAATGATCATTGGAACCCCAATAGTCTCTCCAGTCACTTTCGACTTTGCTTCTACGTTTGTTTATTCTTCCCTTGAGTGGCGGACGTGTCTTCTTGAATTTTGCCAGTTTTTTGCCCACATATTTTTTACCGTTGGTTGTATTGGTAATGAGATACACAAAGCCTTCACAGTCTTCTGGCAGTGTGTCTATGGGTTTTCCTTGATATGTCCATGCCATACCAATACTTACCGTGTGCTATTTTTGGTTGTGTGTCTTTTGATTTCTGCTGTCTTCAAACTCTGTTGTGAGTTCTTTTCTACGTGTTCGGGCCAAAATTCGAATTTCCGCGAGCGCCTTTCTGGCGGCTACTTTGGTAGCGAGGCTCCGCCTCTTCGCGAACTGCTCGTTTGCCTTGAAGTACGCCATGTATGCTTTGGTCAACTTATCATGTGTATCATCTTGTATGCTCATATGTCTCCACATCATTTGCATAAGAAGTGAATCCGTTTTCTTTTATCACTTTCAATACATTGTTTACACGCCCTACCAGTTCATCTTTGTGACTGATTAAGAATATGTTTTTGCCTCTCTCCCTACTCATCTTTTTCAATATTGCTAACGAACTTTCAACACCTGCACTGTCCATACCACTGTCTATCAATTCATCTAGGAACAACAGATTAATATTTTGATACAAGTTTTCCCATACATCTCTGAATGCAAAACTCATACCTAGTATTAATCTGTTACGTTCACCTCTGCTCAAGTTGTCAAAATCTAAGTCTTGACCGAGTTGAGTGATTTCCACACTCAAATCATTTTTGAATGTGACCAAGTGTGGAAGTCCCAATTGATCCAAGTAGTGTGTTAACCTGTTGTTCAAGAAGGTCAGGTTTTGATCAATTATCTTTTTCCTTATGAAGGAATCTTTGTTTGTTAACAATTTGTACAAGAATTCTTGATGTTCTTTTAGTTTTTGTAGTGTGTTTGCTTCATCCCAATTTATTTCTTGTAGTGCTTGTTTTTGTAATTCATCTATTTGATCTATGTATGGATTGGATTCTTTTTGTTTGTTTTTCAATGCTGTTTCTATGTTGCCCACGTATTGTTTGTGTTCGTATGCTTCTTTTATTGTGTCATAGTATGTGTTTGGTTTTTCTGTGAGATCGCCTAAATCTTTAAGTTCTTTTTCTGTTTCATCTAATTGTTCCTGCAAATCCATCACATAACTGTTTGCTTCTCCATATTCTTCTTCTAGTTTTCTCTGCATTTCTTCAATTTTTTCATTTGGCAAATCCTGACCACAAGCATAACAAGTGGCTTTTTCATTTAATTTGTTCAAATCTTTGTCTAGTTTTTTAGCAGTTTTATCTGCTTGTTCTATTGTGGCTTCCAAATTACTTTTATCTTTTAGTAATTGTCTTTGCTCTTTGTCCAGTTTATGCCAATCTTCTAATGTCTTGTGTGCATCAAGTTCTTTTTCAACATCAAAATTTTCTAATTCTTGCAAATTCTTTTGCAATTTTTCAATATCATCTTTGTTTTGTGTTTCCCAAGCACTGCTTTTATGATGTAAACTTTGAATTGTTTCTTCAACTTTCTGATTGCTTATTTTAAGACCTTCTAATCTTGCTGTTTCCATAGCAATATCTTCTTTAGTCCTTTTAATTTTTGTTTTCAGTATTTCTGCTTTTTCAGACAACAACTGTATACCTAGTAATTGTTCTATAATATCTTGTTGTTCAGAATGATGTAAAGCCAAAAACGGTTGAGTGTATGTGTTAAGTGCGACAAGATGTTTAAACATACGTGGAGTCATACCAATCATTTTGTTCAGGTCTTCTTGTGTTTTACGTGAGTCACCTTGACTGACGTCTGATAATTCTTGTTCTGTATCATCAATAAAGTATTTCATAACGTTTGGTTTTCTACCACGTTCTACTCTATATTTTTTGCCTTCCTTTTCAAATGTAATTGTGACCAACATACCTTTTCCGTTGGTTTTGTTTACAAGATTATCTCTACGTATTTTTGTAAGTGCTTCACCATATAGTGCATAGGACAGTGCATTTACAATAGTTGTCTTACCTGTACCATTACGCGATCCTGCATCATCACCACCCATGTCTAAGTTTTCACCTAGTACAAGTGTTAATAGTTTTTGTTGGAAGTCTATGGCCTGGGTTTGATTACCCACACTCATAAAATTTTTAACTGTAAGAGTCTTAATTAGTATCATTATTCAAATCTCTAAATATACCTAACAATACTTGTTTGTCATATGCGTCTGATTCAATTGATTCAATTTCTTTAGAAACTATCTGATCAACACTTTCAAACTTTGTGATATCTATGTCGGTATTAATTTCTTCGTCTTTTTTGTTAGGAATTAATGTAATTTCTCTACATCCATATTCTTTCATAAATGTTTCTTTTATAAAACTTGCTTCTTCAAAACTTATATCAATATCTAGTGTAACTCTCAAATGCATTTTGCTTTTCATGATGTCTTTAGTTTTATCCAGCAGTGTGCTTAATTTAACATTTCTATATTTAGGACAGTTGCCCCAATTAAAATACACAGGCTCTTTGCCATGTTCTAGTATCATCATGCCACGTTCATCGTCATCTACATCTGCGTAATTGTGCGGAAACGGATTACCTAAATAATGAATATTATTCTTAATTTGTCTTTTGTGGAAATGTCCAGAGAACACATATTCCTGAGCAACAAAGTCACTGCCTTTTAGTTCGCCAGTGTCTGGCATTTCTACCATTGCATTCATAAAAAAGTTCGGCAGTTCAAAATGCCCGAACATATATTTGCATTTCATCTTGCCCACCTTTTTCCATTCATTACCAACAAGCCAAGGAACCATTACCACATCATCTATTTTTGTGATTTCGTTGATCATTGTGATACCTGGAATAAATCTTCCGAATTCAGTTGACTGTATATCTCTGCTGTCTTTGTAATATAAGTCGTGATTGCCTGGAAAGAAATAAAATTTATCGAATGCTTTTCCTATTTTTTCTAAACTTCTAATAGAAGCATCCATAGTGGTTATGTTTACACTGTTTCTATTGTGATGCCAGTCACCACAGAACATTCCAGTTTCACAGCCATGCTGTTTCGCAAGGTCTATGTACCAGTCTATAAATTCTTCGCAATCATCGTTGTGTAACTTTGAGTTGGATTTCAAGCCAAAGTGTATGTCAGTAAAAACCGCTAATTTCTTGAACAATTTAATTCTCCTACTTGTCTACAGCATAACTTAAAAGTTACGCAATGTCAACTACTTCTTAACTTTTTTGGCAACTTTTTTTACAGGCGCTTTACGAGGTGTCGATGCTTCGCCTTGTGTTTGTCTCGTCATACTAGGCATCATGTTATTCATTTCAAGAATGTCATCTCTAATGTTTTGATTTCTTTTTTCGATGTTTATTATTCTAACAAATGAATTTGTTACTGCCGCTGTGTAATATGCAAATGGATTATTTGATTTGGATTCATCAAATTGTAAACCAATCTGTGCCAATTGCAATATGGCTTGTCCTTGCATTTCGTCGTTGTATGTGTAACCTCTCACATTACCTCTTGTACCATATCTTTCGCACAATTTCATCCACATCAATGCCAACTTATTTGTTGCTTTACCAATGTCTTTGTTAAATTTTCCATTGTGCAATCCACCTTCCCAATGACTTTTGCCAATACAAGTTAAGTTGCCTTTTTTATCGTATTTCCAATGTTGGAATGGTGGGAAATTTACTTTAACTTTTCTGTCTGCTACATTTCTTGGATTTCTTTTTCTGCCCGGATCTTCTGGAATATGATCATAAGTCATCACTCTAAATACCACATCGTCTTTGGATATTTTACGATAATCTATGTCACATTCAGACAGTTTGGTCTTAGGATTTATTGCTTTCCGTCTTTCATATTCCTGTTGCGTAAGCCTTTTGGCTTTGTTTCTCTTTGCTTGAGCCACTGTTCTAATGTTAATTGCGTCTATTTTATTCACAATCAAATCATATGTGGAATATGTATCTTTGGTATAACTGCAATATGAATTTTTAGATTTGTGTATTTCTTCTAACAAATCCTTATTATTAAGGTAATTTACTTTAGTTTTCATGAATACTTTCTATTAGTTATGCCTTCATTATAAACTGAGCAGTTAATTTTGTCAATAAATAAATGTAAGGATGTAACCAAATGGTAGATTTCAGAAACAAATTGAAAAACACAAAAGTAGATCTCAGCACGGTCAATCAGCAAGAGGCGTTTGAAAAAATGTCAAATAACCTGGATGTTGCAACTAATATTGTAGGCAAACTGAAGGATAAATTTGTAGACACCGCGGCTAATATTACTGCCCAGGCAAAAAGAATGAGCGGTAGTTTAAAAAATTTAATCAACGGTGAATTAAGTGTAGACGGTAATGCACAAACTATTGTCACAAACAAAGCGAAAGCAGTGGCAAAAGATTGGAGAGTAAGTTTAAGTGTACCAGAATCTATCAAACAACACATCAAAAAAGGTGGTTTGCTTGAACCTTTAATAAGAACAGACAGCAAAATGATATTCCCGTACACTCCAACGATTTATGTGTCTCATCAAGCATCTTATAATCCTTTACAGCCTGTACACACAAACTATCCTTATTATGCTTATGAAAATTCCAGAGTGGGACAGATGACAGTCACAGGAGAGTTTTTTGTGCAGAATTCACTTGAAGCCAAATATTGGGTAGCGGCAGTTCATTTCTTAAGAACAGTTACAAAAATGTCTTATGGTGAAAACAGTCCTAACAGAGGTCAACCACCTCCTGTATTATTTTTAAATGGTTATGGCGATTACACATTCAATCAGGTTCCTGTTATTGTAACAAACTTCCAATTTGACTTAAAAAGAGAAGTTGATTATATTTCAACTGGTTTAGGAAGCACTGAACAGGCTGATGATGACGGTGGAATTTATTCATTGGACAAAAATGCATGGGCACCATCAGAAAGTTTAATTACAGTTGAACTGGTACCACAATACAGCAGAAATCAAATCAGTCAGTTCAATTTGAAAAACTTCATTCATGGAACTGATGTACTAGACGGAAAAGGATTTATTTAATGGCAAGGTACAGTGGAACAAGTCCGTATAGTGCAACAACTATTGTTGACGAACAATATTTAGATATTTTAAGACCAAGAACAATACCTTCAAGTTCTGATGATTTTTTATACACAATTGAATCACAATATAGTAGAAGACCAGACTTACTGGCTTTTGACCTGTATGGATCACCAAAACTTTGGTGGGTATTTGCACAAAGAAATCCAGACACGTTGCAAGATCCAATATTTGATTTTACTCCGGGCACAGAAATCTATATTCCAAAAGGAAATGCAATAAGAGAAGCATTGGGAGTTTAATCCAATGGCGGGTGCAGTAAAAACAAGAATACAATCTAAAAAAAGAGAAAAACTGATTAAAGCAGGACAGTTAAAGGAAACTGGCGACGGTTCTGTAATGGAAAGAGTTTACAACAAAAAACTTAAATTCAAAAATAATAAAGTCAGTAGAAGCAAAGCAATTAATGATAAAGTTGCTAAAAGCCAAAAAGCAAATGACAATAAAATTGTAGAAGAGGTAAAAAAAATAAATTTCAATAACAAGCACAAACCTAATCCATTACATGATTTTAATAATTTTTCAGCAGTCATAACTTTAATTGCTATGACAAAAGAAGAAGTAAATTTTCCGTATGTGCTCTTAGAGAAAGGTGATTATGGAAAATTTGTAATTGCACAGACGGCTGGTAAAATAGGTAATCGTGCAAACACTAGCACATTTATTGATAGGTCAGTGAAAGGTAATTTAGAATTTTTAATTGACAATTTAGAAATAGATTCAATTGTTGCTCCTACTAAAAGAAACAAACACACACAGGCGACAAACATACGTTTTGAAATCACGGAACCTTACAGTATTGGACTTCTTATTGCCACAATGAAAATACAAGCCGCAAGAGCACAGCAGGCAGATGCTTCAGATAAGGAAATTGGTGCATTCAATCATGTCAAGGCTCCTTATGCTCTATTAATAGACTATGTTGGTACAGTGCCAGGGAAAAAATTTGATCCTGTTTCTAACCAGGTTGTTTCAACCAATAATGAAAAGGAATATCCTAAACGTCACGTGATTCCAATACAATTTCAATCTATACAATTTAGAGCCAATCAAGGCGGAGCGGTATATGATTGTCAGGCAAGACCCCACATGGAATATGGTTTATCTGACATAAACAATAAAATTAGAGAAGATATAACAATTGAAGGTGACACCGTTCATGAAATATTACAAAGTGGTAGCAAATCTTTAATGCACTTTTTAAATCAAAAAGGTGAATATAATGAAAAAGCAAAAAAATATAACATCAGCAATAGAGTTCCAGATGGAGAAGACTTTGTTATACTGTTTCCACCTGAGGAATATAACAATGGAACAGGAAACAAACAATTTAGAGATGAAATTCTGCGTGATGTGTCTGCAGGATATGATACAACAGAACAAGACAGTTCCGATGAAAATGAAAGTCAAAGAATAACAAATCAAAATATTTTACGAAATTATGACCCTACACTAAGAATTGAAAAATTATTGCGAGGCAATAACGAAAATAATGCGGACTTTATGGTTAACGCAGTGAACAAATCAGATGATCTTAACTCAGGTGGTGGAATACAAATTAATCAATTAGATGGCAAAGTATACACCGGCAACACTATTGGGTCATCTAGAATGGTCTGGGATAAAAGTGTTCATAGAGAAAATACAAAAATTTTTCCTGACTTCAATGACAATTATTCTTGGTGGAGCGGAACATATAAAAGAGATGACATAGGCATTAACTTTAAGAAAAAACAACTTACCTTCCCAAAAGGTACTTTAGTTACAGATATTATTGAAATGGTGCTGATATTATCTGAATATGGAAAAAAATTAGGAGAGTCAATAGGCGATAAAGAATCAGAAGGCGGTTACACCGAATGGTTTAGAATTATACCACAATGTTTTGAATTGAAAGATTCTTACATAGAAGCAGTAACAAAAACCAGTCATAAATTAATCGTGTGTAATGTAATGCCATATGGTGTTATGAATTCAACGCTGAAGTCAGATGATCAAACAGTTGATTACATTCAAGAAATTAATAGAAACATTGTAAAAAGATATGACTATCTGTATTCAGGCAGAAATCATGATATCCTAGATTTTGATCTAGTATACAACAATGCTTTTTATAATTCTGTATTAAGAGATCCAAACAATTCACAAAGTGCTGACCCAGGTAAAAAAGGAGAGAACACTATTAAAAAAACTAGAACGACTGTGTTTGGAACAAAGGATAATGCAAGTGGCAAAAGTTCATACGCAAGTGAAGTTCCTGACTCAGCAGGTGCTAACAATCAAGGTACAAATGATGAAGCATCAGAAACATCTTTTGCTAGAGACTTCAATCAACGTATTATAAATTCTGCTGTTGATTTGATAGACGTTAATGTCACAATACATGGTGATCCATATTACCTACCAAACAGTGGTATGAGTAATTACATCAATATGGCAAAAAGTGATGATGAAAGAATTGAAGAAGGTGACAGTTATATGATAAACTCAGACGGACAAATTAACTTTTTACCAAGACAAACTTTAATAGAATTAACATTTATAAGTCCAATTGACATTGACAAGGTTCAAGGCAATTATATTTTTCCGACAGGAACAATAAATGATAGAAACGGAAGAGAAAGAGTAATAAACGAATTTGGTGGAATATTTAGAGTTATAGAAATACGCAGTGAATTTAAAGGTGGAAGATTTACACAGACGCTTAGATGTGTAAGATCTGGAAATATGAATATCACAGATGATAACAGTAACACAATTTCAACAACAACATACGAA
>CEUV01155340.1_pt1 | contig 15369 bp, 12 predicted proteins | sample 356401 | NCBI WGS metagenome assembly CEUV01 (sample SAMEA2622710, study PRJEB7988) | marine metagenome | isolation source: saline water (ENVO:00002010), including
AGATTTCTAGTTGTTGCATCGCCATCTCGCATATAACAAGCGCGACAGAATTTTTCACAATACGGTCAATTTCAAACGGATATTGTATCAATCCACACGGAACAAACATTCTGTTGGACGTTTGAAGAACTTATGACGGTATTTAGCAATCAAACGATAACCAATGTTGCGTAGTGGTAAAGGAATCAGCCACAGCACTGGGAACCACATCTTGTAGTACCAACGCATGTACAAGACGCCACGAATTCCTGCTGCTGAACGGATGTAGGCCTTTCCATTGCGGATCAAATAGACGGAATCAGCATCACGTAATTTGCTCGGAAGCGTCTGAATGACGCGTTGTGCATCCTCGTGAAGGATGGGCCGATAACCCAACTGCTTGCCTTTGCCCAAGCGTTTGTCGATAAAGGTCGCAAGACGATGACATAAGCCACAATCTCCATCCAAGAATAAGAAATCGCGTTGATCGTTCACATCAATACGTTCAGCCACTTCAATCGGCCAAGTTTTCACAGGAAGTCCTTTGGAGATGTGAACCAAATCTGGAGCATGAACATCCAATCCAAGATCATACGATTCAAGCAATGAGTTTGCCTCGAGCGTAATGTCACCTTCTTGGTACGTCCACGGCTGATGGTAAACATACGCACGTCGCAGGCATCCTTTGTGTTCAGTATACAAGCAATAGCGTTCGAAGAGGAAGTGTTCGAGCGAACCTGCTTCAGCCGATTGCATCGAACCTTTTGCAGTCGATGTGCCTCGCAATTCTGCTCCATCGCTTGAACGGCGCGATTGCCAGTGCAAGGCATCTCCATGGCGCTTAACCTTGGCTTTCGCATAGCGATAGGCGAGACCGTAGGCGCGTGGAGCATGGATGCAGGTGATCAAACTCTTTGCATCCAAGGTCAGGAAAAATACGCCAGCTTGTCCATCTTTAATCACATAGGTTCTTACATTGAATTCAGCAAAGGTCGAGATACCTGGAACGGCTGGCAACCTTCTCGGTCGTACATTCTTCATGATGAATGGAATCACACCAACGTAGGCTTCACCTTCGAACAAATCGATTTCCAATCCATCAGGAAGATGTGGTTGAAGGCGCTTGGGATCGACCTTCCAATGCATGAACGTCAACTCTCGCCATTCTTGCGATATAGCGAATGGGCGCTTTGGCATCGGAAACGGAAGGTGTTCACCTTCGTATACTGCGCCCATGTCGTTCCTAGATGGTGCTCATGTTTGAACATCATTGACGGCTCAATGTTGCATGGCGAAGATCGAGCGTGGCTGAAATGGTTGCAAGCAATGCTCCGAGTGGTAATGCCAATTGCAAGCCTTGACCACTGAGCAGAACGAACACGAGTGTTGTGAAACCAAGGACGATCACGCCTCCAAGATGCATCATCGAAGGCGAAGGTGCTGATTCTTCCAGCGTCCATGAAAGTGGCGTGGTTGCAACGATGGCAAACCATGAACCGAGCAAAAGGAATGGGCTGTGCTCAAACACGACAAACAACAACATCGGAGCGAACATACAGCTCCAGCGAACCCAATTCAATTCTGGACGAGAACCATCATCGAAACCAAGCAATGGAAGAAGAAGAGCACCAGCCATCAGCGCAACCATCCATCCTACAAGCCAAAATGCGGAACGTACCGATGTTGCATCGGGCGTTTGCTGTTGATGCATCAGCAAGGTTGTGATGAGCAATACGAGAAGAACGGCAACGCCGATGTTCCACGCCAATGCTTTGCTTCGACCGCGTCCTGCACCTAAATGCGCATCACCTTCGCGTTGAGGCGTTGCAAACATATGGAGGTTGAAGGCAACAAAAATCCACAACCAAAGTGTTGCTTGGGCATCATCTTGACGCGGATCGCTCCACCAACCATTGGCGAAGATGTCTGAGGAAGAGAACGCCATGAAAAGATAGGCAAATGCGGTGAGGGTCAACGGTGATGCGGGTGCAAAGAAACGGTTCTGATATCGCTTCAAACCACTTAGTGGCCCGTATGCAGCGAACAATCCTGAAATGAAAACATACTGAGCGATGACGAGAAATACGACACTCCATGCATCGATGTGTGGTGCTGGAACGAGGGCAGTAGGGAATGTTTCTGGAGCAATGTAGGCTGAATCATCGAAGAGCAAGGTCGAAGAAACAAGCAACATGAGTGCCAATGTTCGCTTCAATTTGTACAATCCTTCAACCGTCCACGAACGTTTCGAACCTTGTCCATTCCAAGCAAACAAATAGACCAGTGGAAGAAGCATCCACTCAACCAACCCATCGCCTGCAAACAAAACATGGATGCGATCGATGAAGGTTGCATCCGCTGAGAGATGGGCGACGACCTCGATGTGTGATGCATCATGCGAAAAGATGGCAGAAATACGCAATGAAAGAATCACCGCAAGGAGTGCAAACGGTAGCCATCGTACTGCGCGAAGCAATGATTCGCTCTTGTTACGGGCGAATGTTTCCACCGATTGAGGGAACATCCAGATGGCGATGGACCCGAAGAAGAGCGGAACCAGCCATGGCATGTCATCGCCCAACATGACACGACCACACATTCTCGCGATATGATGCTAACGGCTTCGTAAGACACAAAGGGATGCGACTTCAGGGGCGACTATGGGCGAGCGGAGTGGTGAGGATGGCCTCTTCGCTCAAGCTCAGATTGCACCGCTTACCGGTCTTGCTGAATCGCTTGGACTCGATCGAAATGCATGGATTCAGACCGCTACGCAACCGCTTCCAGAGACGTTGCGATTGACAATGCATCACTACGATGTTGATTGGACGCGCCAACAACTTCTGGCAATGGGTGCTACACCGTTATCGTGGTCGATTGGAAACGAAGCCTACCAACTTCCATTCGCTCGTGGGCAAGCACCTCGCGATGGAACGCGAGAGTTGCTTGCACTGCTTCACGATACTGGACGCGTGACGCGACAAGAAGCTGCGAGTATGCTTCCGATTCTGGTTCTCGATCCAAAGCCAAACGAATTGCTCCTTGATCTCTGTGCTGCTCCTGGTTCAAAGGCGACCCATGCTGCTGAACGTATGGCGCCTTCTGGCGTGGTTGTTGCCAACGAGCCGATCTCTGGTCGCGTCAATATGCTCGCAAGCAATCGAGGGCGTCTCTCACTTCACAATGTGATGATTACGCAACATGATGGGCGACACGTTGGACGCATTCCAAAGCCTGGTTTTGATGCCATCGTTGCCGATGTTCCTTGTACGGGGAGTGCAACATCGCGCAAGAACAAGGATGTGTGGTGGAGTTGGTCACCAAAAGGTGGACGGACCATGTTCCAGTTGCAAGTCGATATCGCTTCAAGAGGTGCGCAGTTGCTTCGTCCTGGCGGGCTGATGGTCTACTCAACCTGTTCCATCGATCCTGTCGAAAACGAAGCGGTCATCGCTGAATTGATTCGCAAATGTCCATGGATGGACGTTGTTGATATCGATGAATCCAAGGTCGATGGTTTGGTTTGGCATCAGGGGCTTTCTTCATGGACACCACTCAATGAGGATGGGAATGTTTCTGACAAACCTGAAAAGGTTCCATTCTTTGATGAGCGCTATCTGCCTCCAAATGAACAAGAACTGCTCGATGCTTTACCAAAGACCCGTCGTTTGTATCCTCACGACAACAATACGGGTGGCTTCTATGTGGCCCTTCTACGACATCGAGAAGATGCGACACCTGAAGGTGTGGCCAAGACGTTCATCGATAAACTTGCGAAACGTCGGGAAGATTCAGGTTGGGAATCGAGACGTCTCGATGCACCTCGAGCCAATCGTCATACCGTTCATGGAGCGAGTGAACAGGAGGCTGCTGTCATCATCGAACAATGTCAATTGACCACGACAGATTACTCGTGGTGGAAGCGTGGGAAGCGAATGGCGATTGCTCCACGCCTTGCCCATGATCGTATTTGGTCACAAGAAACACCCAACAAGCGTGGTGATCGATGGCCAGCAGGCACCTTCCATCCATTGCAAGTGTTGCATGTTGGCCTTCCTGCTTTCGTTTCAAAAAATGGACAATGGCGTGCGCGACAGGAATCGATTCCTCTTCTATACGATCAATTGTCCAACGAACTTGTCGTCATTGAAACGGATGCATTGATGCGACTTCTTGGCGATGAAGCATTGGAACCTGAGGTCATCTTTGGGGAAACCACGCCTCCTCAAGGTGCACTTCTCATGCGATGTCATCATCCATCTGGAACACTCATCATCAATGGTTGGTGTGGAACGCGTGTCACGCTGATGCTCGATAAGGCTGAACGACGCCTGCTTTCGATACGATTAGGACTGGAGGAGGAAGAATGAGAGTCATTCCTGTTCTCGTTCTTATCGCCATGTTGCCCATCGCCGCAGCTGCAACGAGTGTGCACATCGAATGGGACGTTGGGAATCCTGTTGATGGTGAACGGCGTTATGTTGAACACTTTCCAAGTTCGAGCGTTGATTGCGATGCCTGTGTTGAAACAACCGAGGATGACATCGTCGTACAATGGTGGCGATACAGCGACCAAACCGGCTCTTCATGGCCTGATGATGATGCGAAAAACCGTGCCGATAATGCTGGCATTGGATGGAATGAAAGTCGGTCGATAATCAATGGAAACAACACCGAAGCGCGTCAACATCTTGTCGATGTGAAAGGAACTCTTTCCATCCGTTCAGACCTTGAAGACCAATACTATCTCGCTGGAAACTTGACCGTTGAACCGCTTGTTGAAATCCGTAACGATGTGATGATGCAAATTCTCTTTGTTGAAGAGAACAGTGAAGATGATCATGGTCGAGAGTTGACGTATTTGGTTCGTGATTTAACCTCAGAAGTTGGTTTCTATCGAACGGACGGGAATGTTTCACAGGTCGATGTGACCGTCTCCTACGAACACCTCTATGCAGCAGGTGTTGACCTTTCAGAGGAACGATATGGTTGGAAGGTCCTTATCGCTGTCATCGGGGCTCAAGCGGATTCTGTTGAACCACCCGGCGTGATTGCACTGTACGAGACAGACGTTCCAACCTCGAGCGAGGGTGTTGCCTTCCTCGATTACTTGCCGCCGCTCGTGTTCATTGCTGTGATGTTAGCGATTGTTTTCACAGTCGTTCGCAGTTCGTTCAATCAAGAACATGGTCTGCCTGAAGTTCGGGCCTGGTGGAAGGATGGAAACGATCCTGCCATTGTCATCGAACTGGAGACGAAGCGTCGCGATGTGGCCATTCAAGGCTGTGAAGCGAACGAACCATGGTCGATGCGCGGTGGTGTGAAACGCAGTACAATCGAATCTGGTTCGAGTTTAACCTTCGACGTTCGCTTCAAGAAATGGCTCGACGAACCTCTGGTCGTACGACTCAAGATGGAGGTCGATACCTTGGGCGGTTGGACGCAAAACATTCGACTTCCACTCCGCAGCGAAGTGGAACGAAGCGTTGAAGATGAGCAAGCATGACGTTGTCGCATGGATCTTGATTCAACCGACCGAGCCCTGCTTGCCGCATTGCTTGAAGATGCGCGTATCAGCCAACGTGGCCTTGCAAAGCGCGTTGGTGTTGCACAGGGGACCATCACCAATCGACTTCGTCGTCTTGAAGAGATGGGTGTCATCAAAGGCTACACGGTCTTGTTGGATGCTGAAAGCATCGGTTGGACCATGACGGTCATTACGGGCTTGCGTATTCAGAAGGGTTCGATGATCGATGTTCAGAAACAAATTGCCGCTGATCCTCGTGTCTTTGCTGTCTATGATGTGACGGGCGATTACGATTCCATGGTACTTGCTCGTGTTCGAGGAAGAAAGGATCTTGACGATTTGACCAAGACCGTGTTCACGCTCAAAGGTGTTCAACGATCGTTTACACAAGTGGTTCTCAATACGGTCAAAGAAGATGGTCGCGTCGTACCACCATCCGACTGATCTTACTCAACGGTCTTGACTTTGATCTTCCAACGCTTCTTGGATTTGTCAAAACGAGATGAGGTGACTTCAACATCATGCGCAGAATTCACAGGCATGAGCATGTCCTTGTTGTCCCATTCCATCATCGACATTTGATCTCGCCAGTAGATGCCTTCATTCTTGGCATCAAGACGGAAGACAATGCCTTGGTGAGCGCCTTGAACAAGATGTTTGATGACACGTGCTTGTTCGATGATATCGCCTTCTTGTGGCGTTGGAATCACCGTTTCACGGGCTTCCGCCTTCGGTTTCGCTGATTTCATCAACGTGACCTTGTTCCAATCGGGAACTTCGGTATACCCAAAGGTCAGAATCGTTGCATCTTCGAACAGATATTCTTCATCCATACGTTCGTGAGGATTGTGAAGGACAACTGCTTCGTCTTTGTCGAGCGTGGTGGTTTCCACATTGTTGCCAAGTCGTGGAATCAATTCACCCACAAATTTCGGACCTCGGAAAAAGGTCTGCCACCAACTCCGTGCGTTGCGAATTCGGAGCTCCTTGTAGGTCACTCTCCATTCGCGAATCGAGTCGCGTGGCCGAATCAAATCGCCTTCATGTCGCGCTTCGTTCGGGAATTCAATCGCATCCCACGTTCCAAACATCGAAAGCAATTTTTGCAATGCTTTGAGGGTCGCTTCATCAAAGTCCGAGTGATGTTCTTCCGACGTTGTAAGAATCGATACGAGATGATCGGTTGAAGTTGCAACATAAGAGCCTGTAAGCGCTCTGGGTTTGACGCTTTCATCGACCTGGGCGTACCCCACACAAGCGAGCATGGTCTCGATAACATCCTGTTGGATTTGGATGCCGACATGTCGACTGATCTCATGAAAACGTCCAACCGCTTCCTCGAGTTTGGCGAAGGTCCAGCCTCTTGATTGGCCGTTCTGATGGAGAACGTTCTCGACCATCGAAATCTCGCCTTTGTAATTCTTGACTTCGATAAAGACGATCCGATTGCGCATCAAGACGATGATGTCCGCTTCACGACGGCTCTTTCCACTAATGATTTGATCGATACGCGCCGAATGATAGACATCGACAACATCCTCCAACGTGCGTAATCGTTCGCACACAGCCACTTCTGCTTCAGTGGCGGCTTTTTTGGCGAAATCTGGTTTCGGATATGCCTTGAGTTCACGGGCTTTCAACCAGCGGTAGTTTCGCAAGATGCCCATGATTCAAGAGAAGGATGCAGGGTATTTTAACTTCCACCTGAAGAATCACACTTTCTCCTCTTGGCGGAGTGTTGCCTCGATTTCCATGTGCGGTGCAAGGGCGCCAACAAGTCCACCGAGACTTTCGACAACCCGTGTTTCGGGCTTGAGCGTTTTCATCAGCACTTTGCGAAGGTCTTCATCGATCAAGACATCGAACGATTCGAGTCTTCGTCGGAGATTTGCTTGCAATTTCCCTCCAGTTCGATCCCAATCCATGAGCAACGTCATCGTCGATTTGCGATCGCTCGTTCGCGTCCCATAGGTCTCGTAAAGATAGGCGGTAAACCGGTCCATGCCCCAGCCTCGGTTGACGACTTCAATGGGCCCTTCAAAGCCAAGGCGGAGAAGCGCAGCTTTGTCTCTCGGCCCTTCGACGATGATAGCAAAACCATCCTCTCGGTTCCGATGTCGTGCCTCACCCAACGCCTTCCCTGCGATTTCAAACCGCTCGATGGAATTGGTTGGGTCCATGCTCGCACCTCAAACAACGATACGTCATGCGCTTCTTGAAGATGTGTGAAATTGATGAAGAACATACATTCATATGAAAGAAAAAAGAGGTAAAGAATTTCACTCTGGTGCTTGCTTTACGCCAACGCTTAAAGAAGGCCTTCTCGCCCCTTAATTCAGGGTGCAACCATGCCAGCGGAAGATACCGTTTTCTGGATTCTCTACGACAAATACATGTTCTGGTCAATTTTGGTCGGAATTTTCACATTCGGTTGGCTATTTACAGCGATTTTGCGCTATCGCGATGGTGTTGAACCGGACACGACCGAGCTCGATCACATCGAAGTTGGTGCTTTCCCTGTCGATCGGCACAACACTGCACTCGAGGCTGCGTTTTACGTTCTGCCAACCATTCTCGTCGTTTGGCTAACGATTCTCGCACTCGGTTCAAACACTGCGGTTTGGGACCCTGATACGGAAGATTCCTTTGAAATCAACATCAATGCTTACCAATGGTATTTCGAATTCGAGTACACTGAACCATTAACATGGGAAGACACCGGTACTGGCATCAACGTTCAGTGGGGCAATGGCGCCGTACAAGTCGATTGGGAAGATAACCCGAATGTAGCCTCCTTCGAAGTCAAGATAGGTAGCGATACGGTCGAGTATGAGATTAACGAAAACAGCACCGAGATGGCGCCAATTGCAACGTATGACCCTGGTCAATATGCGCACGTCAAGGTCTTTGACAGCGAAGGCGAACTTCTTCACACATGGATGCACATCCAGAGAGGTAAGACCTTCAACACACCTTCAGAACCAATGATTGTCCCGTGCGATGAGCTTGTCGATGCGACGATGAAATCCAAGGGTCCTGGAGATGATGACCGCAATGTTGGCGTCCAACACGCCTTCTGGGTTCCAGAATGGGGTATGAAGGAAGACTTCGTACCAGGTCTTGAAGCAGGAACCACTCTATACTTCATGCCAGACGATTCTGGCACATACCCAATCCGCTGTGCAGAATACTGTGGATTGCAACACTCCGTCATGACCGGTCAAGTCCAAGTCGTTGCTCGAGAAGGAACGACGTGTGACTTCGACAGCGGTGTGAAGAAGTCCGGATCTGGATCTTCAAACTCCTATGGCGGAGGTGAGATGTGATGCGACGACGATTTGTTGGTGTCCTCTCCTTGCTTCTTGTTGCTTTGATGCTCGTACCACAATTCAGCGCCTTCCCGGGCGGAGTTGGTTCCGCAGGAAATGCGGGTTGTTCCTGTCACGCTGGCGGTAACGACGGTTCAACAACGATCCTTGTCGAAGGACTTCCTGAAACCTTCAATGCAAGTGAATCCTATGCATTCTCTGTCACACTTGTCAACGATAAACCTCGCTATGGCGATATGGATCCTGCACAAGGCTGGAGTGGTGTCCAAGGTGGATTCCGAATTCTTGTCGATGGAGGCGGAAGTGTCACCACCATCGATCCTGCTTACAGTAAAGATGCTGACGGTGGCATCACACACACTGAAGCCGGAAACAAATTCCGTTCTTGGGATTTTGAATTTGTAGCGCCTGCAAGCGATACGGAAACCGTTGAAATTACCATTCTCGGAAATGCAGTGAGCGGTGGCGCAATTTCCGGTGGCGCAACAGGCGATGGAGACGGAACCACGAACGATTGGTGGAGCATCAAGAACGTTGTTGTTCCGGGTTTGAATGCTGACGCAAAAGGCCCGACTGCACCGCCATTGGTTATTCTCTTGACCGCTATTGGATTGTCGCTCTCAATCATTCTCATCGGAACCATGTGGGTCTTCTACCGACGAAGTCCTGATACCTTCACCGTTGGAAGTTTCTGGAGCTATCTCAAGCCATGGTTGACCACAACCGATCACAAAGAAGTCGGTATCATGTACTTCTTGTTCGGATTCTTCTTCTTCCTCGTTGGTGGCGTTCTTGCGCTTCTGTTCCGTATTCAACTCGCACTCCCTGAGAACGATTTCTTGACGCAACAGGAGTACAACTCGTTCTTCACCTTGCACGGAACGACGATGATTTTCTTGGGAGCCATGCCAATGATCGCTGGTTTCCTCAACTACGTCCTCCCATTGCAAATCGGTGCCAAGGATTTGGCCTTCCCTCGAATCAACGCTATGGGTCTATGGCTTCTCGTCTTCTCCGCCCCACTCATCTTTGCGGGTATTTGGTCCGGTGAAGGTGCTGACATTACGTGGGTTATGTATCCCCCATACTCCTCATTGAACAATGCGGGAGATTACGGTGCGAATGCTGGAACGACGGCGTTCATTGCGGGTATGCTGATGCTGGGTGCATCATCGACGCTTGGTGGTGTCAACTTCATCACCACGGTGTTCACCATGCGTGCTCCAGGTATTACTTGGATGAAGATGCCACTCTTCACCTGGTCTGCATTCGTCAGCGTCTTCATGCTGTTCATGTCTTTGCCAGCATTGATCATCGGTGTCGCCTTCCTGATGTTTGACCATACGATAGGTTCGACGTTCTTTACCGGCGGAGGCGATCCGTTGCTGTTCCAGCACCTGTTCTGGTTCTTCGGCCATCCTGAAGTCTACGTGGTGATTATTCCAGCCTTCGGTATCGTCTCTGAAGTTCTTGCAACGAGCGCTCGACGTTCCATCTTCGGCTACAAGTCGATGGTCTTCGCTATGGCTGGCATCGGTATTGTCGGTTTCATCGTTTGGGGCCACCACATGCTCACCTCGGGTATGGATCCATTCTGGCGTGCTGCATTCATGATCACCACCATGGCGGTAGCGATTCCAACCGGTGCGAAGATCTTCAACTGGTTGATGACGCTCTGGGGCGGTTCACTGGTCATGAAGACCCACACGCTTTGGGCCCTTGGTTTCCTCATCACCTTCACACTTGGCGGTATCTCTGGAATGTTCTTCCCAGTTGCTGGGCTTGACACACACTTCCACGATTCCTACTTCGTCGTCGCTCACTTCCACTACGTGTTCATCGGCGGTACGGTGTTCGCACTGTTCTCTGGCGTCTACTACTGGTATCCGAAGGCGACTGGCCGCAAGCTCAACGAGACGCTTGGCCTTTGGCACTTCTTGATTGGATTCGCTTCCTACAACGCTGCTTTCTGGCCAATGCACGCTCTTGGAATCCAAGGTATGCCTCGCCGAACACACTCCTACACCGTTGAAAGTGGCTTTGCCGAGTACAACATGGCGATCTCCATCTTCGCCTTCATCTTCGGATTGAGCCAACTCCTTCTGGTTTGGAACATCATCTACTCCGGAAAGAACGGCGAGAAGGCTGGCAAGGACCCATGGGGCGGTTGGTCGCTCGAGTGGTCCACCACTTCACCACCACCAACACCTTCGTTCCACGTCATTCCTACACAGCGTGACATGAACGAGATCTACGGCCACCATGCCAAGGACTCTGTCAAAGAGAAGTTATGGAAAGGCAAGAAGAAAGGTGAGAAGGCCAAGAAATCCACTGCAGTAAGTGCTGCAGTGCTCTCAACAACAGGGGAGGAGATCTGATGGGTGGAGCAGGCGGCGGCGACGTGAAGAACGCTGTTTGGATGCGAGCACTCGTCATGGCCGGTATGATTCTCGGTCTTTCAATCGCTGCCTATGTTGCGCTCGGCGTCGTTGCTGCGGATATGAAGCATCAAACCTGGACCGATGAGAAAGCGGACTATGCTGATGCAAAGAATGCCTACGATGAGGCAGTGGATGCTGATGTCACCGTTGAGAATAATACCGATAGTCCAATCTTTGTCGATTATGCAAACGCCTACAATGACAAGGTGGATGCGCATCTGTCCTACTTGACCTATCGAGTGGCTGGTCTCGCCATCCTCTTTGTTGGAATCATCTTTACAGCATTCCTAGCAATCAGTGGACTCGTGAATTCATCACGACCTGACGAGGATCACGATGACCATCATGGTCATGATGAGCACGAACATCATGGTTCGGCCTCACCGATCATCTTCTCGTTTGGATGTCTGCTCTTCCTTCTCGGATTCCCAGAATTCGCTGATGGTTTGCATGGTCTGATGATGGGAAGCAGCAAGGGGACCATCGCTGATCTCTCCCTATCCATGATCGGATTGACCGTTGTCACCGTCGGTGTTGCCAACTGGTGGCGAGAAGACCTTCCATTCAATGGCTATGGTGAACAACTCGCTACATCCGATCCATTCAACGGACAACACATCCGTAAGGCTGGTATCTGGGTCTTCTTGATGTCTGAAGTCATGGTCTTCGCGACCTTCTTCTCATCGTACCTTCGAATGCGTACAGAATGGTGCACAAAGTGGGCACAAGATGATGGAAAGTGTTCCTCAGATGAACCGATTGTCTTGACCGCATCCGACTACCTGCGACCAGGTGGTGGCGTTGTCGACAAGTTTGGCGATTCTGTTGGTGACTTCTGGACCATGCTTCCAGGAGCTGTCAACACCTTTGCGTTGATTATCTCATCCTACACCATCGTTCTCGCACTGAAGGTTGCAAAGTCGCACGACTACAAGGCACCAGGTGGTTTCATGGGCAAACTCATGCCTACCAAGAAGGCTGCAATCCGCAACTATCTCATTATCACACTCATCTTGGGTTCGATGTTTATCGTTCTCAAGTTGGTTGAGTGGAGTCATCTCATTGCAGAAGGCTTCACCATCGGAACAGAACAAGGTTCAATCTTCTATGTGGCAACCGGTGCGCACGGTGTTCACGTCTTCGCTGGATTGTTGATCATGCTCTACATGATCTTCAAGGCAGAAACCACTGAGTGGAACGAAGACAATGCACAAGGGATCGAGTACTTCGGTCTCTACTGGCACTTTGTCGATTTGGCTTGGGTCGTTATCTTCCCAGCATTCTATCTGTATTGAGGTGAAATTATGGGCGAACACAAACTGATTATGGGCAAGGACATTTACTTCTGGAACTTCATCGTCTTGATGATTTTCACACTGTTTGAAGTTGGAGCAATCTTCTTTGAAGAGGTTCCTGGAACAGAGATTGCAATATCGATTACAGCCGTTTGGGCCATCCTTATCGTTGTTGGAATTGTGAAAGGATTCGGCATTGCTGCGTTCTTCATGCACCTTTGGGACGACCCTCGTATCTACCTACGCGTTGCACTGTTCCCAACACTGTTTGTTCTGTTGATGCTTTGGGGTATTGGCCTGTCCAACCCTGAAGGTGTCACTGGACTTCCAGGATGGTGCACACCAAACTGGGATTCACTCGTCACCGAACGTTGATTCGAACACGCCTTTGCAATATTAATTGCAGATTGTGCGATTAATACGTTGATTTAAGTCTTGCATTCTGTTGGAGGTAATGTTGTGGATAAAATGGATGACCAATCAAAGAAAGTTAGAGAGTTCACGGCTCGCACCGTTAGGACAGCCACTGCCTGCACAGTTAGAACGGTCACTGCTTTCGCAGTTGTCGCATGTCTGATGTCTGTGGCACTGATTAGCGCACCTGTTTCTGCATACAATGGAATTCAGTTGAACAATGCACCTGTTGAGAATTTCACACTCGTTGATCAAAACAATTCGGAATACAAGTTATCGTATGCTACGGAAGATATTGTCATCGTTTCCTTCTTCTTCACCCGATGTCCTGACGTTTGTCCTGTGATTACGCAGAACCTCAAATTGGTGCAAGATACGCTTCCTGCTGAACTTGAGGACAAGGTCGATTTCGTTTCTGTTACGCTCGACCCGAAATACGACACGCCCGAAGTCCTCACCGAGTACATGGAAAAGCATGGCGTTGACTGGCCACATCTTACTGGGCCGACAGAGGATGTCAAGGACGTCTGGGACACGTTCGCGATTTATGCAGAAGAATACGTCATTGATCCACACGATGATAATGTCAGCGATATGGAAGGAAAGGTTCACGACTCCAGCATCGTCTATGTTCGTCCAGATGGAACGGCTGAGGAATTGATGTATCTTCCAACCGGCTTGACATTGACATACGCAGCCGCTGATGAAGCAGGCTGGACAGTCAACGCATCGCAGAGTCAACAGGGCATGAGAGTCGATGGCATCAATGGCTATGATGCGCCTGAAGATTACAGTTGGTGGTGGAGTCCAAAGGTGTTTGATGAAGATACGCAACAATGGGTTGATGCTCCAGCAACCATCGATGGCGTCAATGCATTGGAAGAGATCCATCTCGGTTGGTATGCGACAGGTTCGGACCTCAACCTTCTCAATCCTCCAAGCGGTGATACGCCGAGTGTACAGGTGGTCTTCCCAGATAATACGACAGCTTCCACCAACGTTTCGATCTTCACTGGCTATCATCTCACCCAAGGTGCCTTTGATGGTGCAGGCATTGAAGTTGAAATCCAAGACAGTTCATTTGGCCACTTCTTGAGCAGTATTGGGGGGTTGCCGGTCGAAATGGAACCTCAGGCCGACAACGCAAGCGTTGTCTACGTCAAACCTGACGGAACAGCAGAGGAATTGATGTTCCTTCCAACTGGAATGACACTTACATCCCATGCTGCTGAAAAAGCAGGATGGACCATGAATACATCCGATTCTCAATATGGCACAATGGTCAACGGATTCAACGGCTACAATTCTCCTGAAGATTGGAGTTGGTGGTGGAGTCTCAAGTTATTCAACGAAGAAACACAGACATGGGAAGACTCTCCAGTGGGAATAGATTCTGTTAACGCGTTTGAACACCCTCATCTTGCATGGATTGCTTCCAATGCAAATTCTGGCCTTCTTGAGAACCCAGCGAGTGACACACCGAGCGTTCAAATCATCTTCCCTGATAATTCAACGGATAAGGTCAATCTCTCTTTATTCACAGGGTATCATCTAACGCAAGGCGCCTTTGATGGTGCTGGAATCGACGTCGATATCCAAGACAGTTCATTTGGTCACTTCTTGAACAGCATCGATGGGGTGTCTGCCCCGAGTGATTGGAGCTGGTGGTGGCAACTCCACGTGTGGAACGAAACCTCAAACGGATGGGAAGATGCCCCCGTCGGCATGGATTTAGTCGACGAACCCATGACATTGGCTTGGGCACCAAATAGCACGAGCAACGAAGCAATTCCAGAGCCGAGTATCGCCTCAATGGGTGGAGCAGTGGCGCCCTGGTGGTGGCAACTTCACGTTTGGGATGAATCCTCAAACAGTTGGCAGGATGCAGACGTTGGCATGGATCTCATCGATGAACCCATGACATTAGCATGGGCTTCCAACGACACCAGTAATGATGCCATTCCTGAACCCGGCTTCGCTGTCATAGAGGACAGTGAATGCAACGGACATGGATGGATCATGGGATCAGGAAGCAGTGCGCATTGCATGTGCGATGAAGGCTATGAATGGGCTGAAACCGATATGCTCACCTGTATTCCTGTTGAATCCGAACCTGAGTACACCGTCGGCCATTTTGCCTACACCTACATTCTCGATGAGGAAAAGAAACCTCGTGTTCGATACGTCGATGATTCGTGGCTTGCATCGGATTTCGTTGAAGACGTTGTCAAACTCGCTGAACGTGAGGGCATCATTGGAGGGGATGATTCCGAAGGTATTCCATCCGTTGGCCTCCTCGTTTCCGTTGCTGTCGTCTCAATGGCTGCGATTTCGCTGCGCTCAAAATCTGAGTAATCAAGGGAAAAGAGTTTGATAGAGGGCGT
>CEUV01105521.1_pt1 | contig 15348 bp, 14 predicted proteins | sample 356401 | NCBI WGS metagenome assembly CEUV01 (sample SAMEA2622710, study PRJEB7988) | marine metagenome | isolation source: saline water (ENVO:00002010), including
CTATACCGTTTTTTCCTGACCACTTTCCGTTTACTGGAGAGAACACTCCTTCCGTATGTTTTACTTGAAGCGTATCTCCTCTAGCTAAGCACATCAATGTTATAGGCTGAGTAAATCTTAATCTTGGCATGCTATCCATACTAAAAGTGTAAGTAGGAGATGATGTTTTCCAAATCACAGATCGATTACGCATCAAGGTATTATCTTGAAATAAATCTTGAGAAAAGGCGAAAAATTTCATTTGCCTAGAAGTAGCTGATGTTTTCAACATCTCTTGCACTACCCCAGCCCAATTACTAAACTCACTATTAAACTTTTCTGTCTTTGCAAAGGCTACCACCGCCCCTAACATCTTTTCAAAATGTGTTGGACGCTTACGCTCCTTCAGCATTGTGTTAGAGATATCATAAATCGTTTGTTTCTTATCAGAACTAAAGGTTTCTCCTTTCCACATTTTAGAGAATTCCTTCATGAGTTTTTTACCATCCTCTGATGGTGATGCCAACATAAAATCACTCAACTCTTCTAGAAAAGTTCCGGACTCTTCTGTAAATACGCGCAAACGCTTTTTTGCTTGTCCCATTACACTATTAACTAATAGCGAAAGACATAAAATAATAATGATTTTCTTCATCTGTTTATCTTTTTACAAATTGAGCTGCCACCCAATTGTCTTTAGTCGTATGTTGTATATATTCCAAACCACAATCTATTGCAGTTTGTTTAATAAGCATTAAATCCTTTGTATAAAAACCACTAAACAAAATAAATCCACCTGTTTTTAAGGCTGCAGAATATTGAGGCATATCGTTGAGTAAAACATTACGATTAATATTGGCTAAAATCCCATCAAAAACACCTTTTATTTTTTCAGATCCACCAATAGTAATTTGAATGTTATTACAATCGTTCATTTGTAAATTTTCTAAAGCATTGTTATAAGCCCACTCATCAATATCAATCCCTTGTGTCTCTGTGGCGCCTAGCTTTTCAGCAAGAATGGCTAAAACGGCTGTTCCACAGCCCATGTCCAAAATGCGCTTATCAGAGAAATCTATTTGCAACATTTGTTGCATCATTCCGAAAGTTGTGGCATGATGACCTGTACCAAAGGACATTTTTGGTGTAATGATAATCTCATGTTCAACCTCTAATGGCTCGTGAAAGTCTGCTCGTATTCCACAAGCATCTCCTAACCTTACTGGCTCAAAATCAGATTCCCAAACAGCATTCCAATTTTGGTGTTTTACCTCTTTTACTTCAAAAGAAACTTGAGCATCTAAACTATCACATAGCTCATCCAAAGCTGCTTGATCAAAGTCTTCAGTCAAGATATAAGCTTTCAAACCATTTTCCTCTTCTACAAAACTATCGTATGGCAACTCTCCCAAATGCGCTAATAAAATATCACGCCATGGTTCTATCGTGCTAATCTCAAATATGACTTCTTTGTATTCCATTAAAATGAATTGATGATCGCTACAAAATCATTGGCTTTTAAGGATGCCCCTCCTATCAATCCTCCATCCACATCTTTCTCAGAAAATAGTTCCTGTGCATTAGCGGGTTTACAACTTCCACCATACAAAATAGAAGTATTTTCTGCCGCTATAACTCCATATTGCTTTTGCAATAAGCTTCTGATAAAAGCATGCATTTCTTGCGCTTGTTCGGAAGAGGCAGTTACACCTGTTCCAATAGCCCAAACCGGTTCGTAAGCAATAACAACCTCTTTCATTTGCTCTTTACTTAAATGAAAAATTCCTTCTAGAATTTGATCACCCACCACCTCAAACTGTTGGTTATTTTCTCTTTCGGAAAGCACCTCTCCACAGCAGTAAATCACTTTTAATCCATGCTCTAAAGCCATGTTTACCTTTTCCGCTAGTAAGGCATTTTCCTCTCCATGATATTCTCTTCTTTCAGAATGTCCTAAAATAACATACTCTGCTCCTGTAGAAGCTACCATCATAGCCGACACCTCTCCTGTAAAAGCACCACTTTCATTAGCGCTACAATCTTGTGCACTCACTGCTACTTCTCCTTCTAAAGCATGAGATATTGCTGTTAAATGCGAGAAAGGTACACCTAAGACTACCTGCACTTCCCCAGTAGGATTAGCTAACAACTGAGCTTCTACTTCCTTTGCTAAAGCAATCCCTTCAGGAAGGCTTAAATTCATTTTCCAATTTCCTGCTACTAATTTTCTACTCATTACTGTATTCTTATGCGGGGGTCAAGCCACCCATAAATTAAATCAACTAATATATTTATGATAACAAACAAGCTTGCTATCGTCAGTACACTACCCATTACAACGGGTAAATCCAGATTATTTAATGCCTCTACGATTTCTTTTCCAAGACCATTCCAAGCAAAAATATACTCTACAAACACTGCCCCTGCTAGCAAGCTAGCAAACCATCCAGAGACTGCTGTAACAACTGGGTTTAAAGAATTACGCATCACATGCTTTTGAAGTACCTTAGTAAAACTTAAACCTTTAGCTACTGCGGTACGAACATAATCTTGAGAAAACGTTTCTAAAACCGAGCTTCGTGTCAGTTGAATTATCACAGCTAAAGGACGAATCCCTAATGTAAACGCCGGCAATATCAAATTAGATAAAGTTAAATACTCTCCATTTCCGTAATCATCCACAGTATACAAGCTACCTGTCATATTAAGTCCTGTTACATCAGCTAATACAAAACCAAAAAGCCAAGCAACTATAATTGCAGAAAAGAAAGATGGAATAGACATACCTAAAACTCCAAAAAACAATGCAAAACGATCAAACCAACTATCTTTCCAAACAGCCGCTAACAACCCAATAAACACACCAATCACAATAGCAAAACAAATAGAACCTATCGCTAAAACAAAAGTGTTAGGTAATGTATCTCCAATAATAGTAACTACTGATTTACCTGTCTTTTTGAAAGAAGTTCGTAGATATGGAAGTTTCAAAGCTATTTGGTAACTTCCTACATCAAATAAAGGACATGCTTGATACTTACTAATATGCGTATATGCATCCAAATTGAAATGGTGAAAAGAAAGTAAAGATAGATCGTTCAGATATAAGAAGTATTGTTCGCTAAGACTTCTGTCAAAACCATACTTTGCTCGTATATTTTCTAGTTGCTGAGCATCTTCCCTTTGATCTAACATCATCCTAGCAGGATCACCAGGTAAAACATTAAACAAGAGAAAAACGACAGTTGTTACGCCCCACATTACAAGTAGGCCATAATATACTCGTCTAATGATAAATCCAATCAAAATATATTACAATAGAATTTGTTTTATCTCTTCAAAAGTTGGGAAATCATTATAGTGCCATTTTCCTATAATCGTTCCCTTTTTCAGCAATAACAAACCTGGATTTGAACGTACAATTGTTTTTAGCGTAGTCTCATCTGTGAAGTAAAAAGGATATGCTGCCTGCACATCATGTCTAAATTCATCTATCAATTCATCCGAAGAAGCAGATAAAGTGATGAATGGAATCATCATTTCTTCAGCACCAGCAGCTAAATCATTAACACGACTCCAAGAATGATTAGCTGTTTTTGAAAGATCATAAGCAACTAATAGAATTGCATAATCTGAGTTTAGGATTGAATCAGTATAATCAGCTCCATCAATAGAAATAGTAAAGTCTTTAACAGGAGGTTCATACCCCTCAATTTCAATCCACTTTTCCGTGTTAGATATAAAATCATCTGTTTGCCAATTCCACTCTGAAGAAAGTACTACCTTCTCTTCTCCTGTTTCTTTATTTTTCACTAAAAAATAATCTATCTTTTCTGGACAAGGAAGACCTAACTCATCGCAAGACTTCATGCCTTCAGGAATACTTTTACCAACAGCATAAGGACGAAAATCTTTTATTGGCAAATGATTATATGTGTGATAAACAAGGGTAAAGCAAAAGAAGGTTATAACAACTAACAAAATGTTTTCCATCCTGAATGAAAGCAACGGTTTTACAACATTCTTTTTCAAGAAAATAACTGTTATAAAAAATAAAAGAACAATATCCTTTCCAAATGATTCCCAAGGAGTTAACTTTACAGCATCACCAAAGCAACCACAATCTGTAACCTTATTAAAGTATGCTGAATAGAATGTGAGAAAAGTGAAGAAAACAATCATCCCAAGTAAGGACCAAGAAGTGAATTTTGGTCTTGCCCCGATTAGAACCATGACACCCAAAACAATTTCAGCAATACAAATACCTGCCGCTAGCAAAAAAGAAAAAGGAATTAAAAATTCCATATTAAGTACTCCTGACGAAAAATATTCCTCAAGCTTATATGAAAATCCAAGCGCATCATTTGCTTTAATTAATCCAGAAACAATAAATAAAAGCCCTACTAATAATCTAGAAATAAATGTTAAAAATTGCATATTAATTTAATTTTATGAGTGCGAAAATCGCATAGTTAATCATATCAAAATAATTGGCATCGATACCTTCAGAAATCAAAGTTTTTCCCTTGTTATTTTCTATTTGCTTTACTCTTAAAAGCTTTTGAAGAATCAAATCTGTTAATGAACTTACGCGCATATCTCTCCATGCCTCGCCATAATCATGGTTTTTAGCCTGCATCAAGTCATTCGCTTCCTGTGCTAGATTATTATACATAACATCTACCTCTTCTGTGTCCATATCTGGTTGTTCTGCAATTCCTTTTTCTAACTGAATAAGTGCAATAATAGAATAGTTGACAATTCCAATAAATTCATTTCGTATATCCTCACCTACTTTCTGACGACCTTCATTCATCTCAATACTACGAATACGTTGAGCTTTAATAAATATTTGATCTGTTAAAGAACTCAATCGAAGTATACGCCAAGCACAACCATAATCTTTCATTTTCTTGATGAAAATATCCTTACATTTGACCATTGCCAAATCATATTCATGTATGGTTTTTTCCATGTGTTGAATTATATTTTATAATGAATAAAGATAAAAATTTCCACCCTACAAAAACGATTGACATACATGGTATATTGCTTGATTTATCAACAACTCATGTAATGGGAATTCTAAATGTAACCAATGATTCATTTTATGATGGAGGAAAACACAATAATTTGAGAAAAGCCCTCAAAAAAGTTGAGCAATTTATCAAGGAAGGTGCTAGTATTGTAGATATAGGGGGCTACTCTTCAAGGCCTGGTGCTAAGCATATTTCTAATAATGAAGAATGGAAACGTTTAAAAGAGATTGTGCCAATTGTTAACAAGGAGTTCCCTGAAATTATTATTTCAGTAGATACATTTCGTGCTGATATTGCGCAAAAATCTTTTGAAAATGGAGCGCACATGATTAATGATATTTCGGCAGGTGAAATGGATAGTAATATGTTTGACACCATTGCTAAATTACAAGTTCCTTATATCATGATGCACATGCAAGGAAAACCTCAAAACATGCAAGACAATCCAAAATATAGCTGCATAGAAAAAGAAGTTTTTTGTTACTTTGAAAACAAAATAAAAACATTAAAAAATAAAGGAGTAAAAAATATTATTATTGATCCTGGATTTGGTTTTGGAAAAACCCTAGTACATAACTACCAACTTTTAAACAATTTAGAGTTATTACACGACTTAAACTTACCCATTCTTGTAGGTGTTTCTAGAAAATCAATGATATATAAGTTGTTAGAAAATACTCCCGAAGATTGCTTAAATGGTACTACAGCTTTAAATACTGTTTGTTTACAAAAAGGTGTTTCTATTTTACGCGTTCACGATGTCAAAGAAGCGGTTGAATGCACGAAAATCATTAACTTCGCTCAAAATCACTATTAGATGAATTTTTTAGAATTCAGCATCTTAGACATTGTCGACATCCTACTAGTTGCTTTCCTACTTTTTCAACTTTACAAACTTGTAAGAGGAACTGTTGCAATTAAGATTTTCATAGGAATTTCAGCAATTTACCTTCTTTGGAAACTAGTAGAAGCATTACAAATGGACCTACTTAGTGAAATTTTAGGACAATTCATTGGTGTTGGTGTATTAGCAGTAATTATTGTATTTCAGCAAGAATTAAGAAAATTTCTTTTAATGATTGGCAACACAAAATTCTTTTCGAAAGATGGAATTATGAAGTTTAAATGGGTGAACGAAGAAAATACTGCCGAAGTAAATATTAACGCTGTTATTGATGCTTGTAAGCAAATGGCTAATAGTATGACAGGAGCAATCATTATTATCACTAAAGAAAACTCCCTATCATCTTACATTGACACAGGTGAATTGATACAAGGCAAAACTTCCACTAGTCTATTGCAAAACATCTTCTTTAAAAATAGTCCGATGCATGATGGAGCTGTAATTATCACAGGAAATAAACTAATGGCTGCTCGGTGCATTTTACCAGTTATTGAAAATGATGCCTTTCCTTCTCACTTGGGGATGCGACATAGAGCTGGTGCCGGTATTACAGAAAACACTGATTGCTTAGCTATTATAGTTTCTGAAGAAAGGGGAAAAATATCTTTTGCTAAAAATGGTAAACTAGAAATCGATTTAAGTTCCGAACAACTAAAAGGAAGGTTACAAGAAGAACTTCACTAGTTTTTCTCTTCAAACTGTTTTACCAACTCCTCAATTGGAATACCTAAATTTTGAATTGAAAGCTTTACTGTTTCTGATAATTCGTGTTGTGGGTATTTATTTAAAAAAGATTCATACACTGTTTTTGCTTGCTCTTGTTGACCTAAATAATTCTCTAACACAAATCCCTGATAAAAAAGTGCTATTTCAGCTTTTTCATAATTTGGGAAATCATTGTATACTTTTTGAAAAAAATACAATCCTTTAACTGGGAGTTGTAGTGAATGTGTATATAAGTCGCCTAATTGCATGTAATAATCGGGCATAGTTGTTGAATCAGTGTATTTTTTAATATAATTTTCCATCTCTGAAACCAATTCTTGAGTTACTTCTAAATTTTTTTTTGGATCAGCATTTACGAGTTGTAATTGCAAATCATATATTTTGTCCAAATGAATCTTTTGATCGGACTGGCAAGCAAAAGCTAAACACATTAACAACACTCCAAAAATATGTTTCATTATCTACCTTTTTTTTGTGGAAACTTCATTCGATAATCTACTGTAATATTTCCCTTTGATATATCTTTCAGTTTTCGCTTTAACAAGCGTTTCTTTAGAGGGCTTAAATAATCAATAAACAAAACACCTTCAATGTGATCATATTCATGTTGAATAATACGTGCTGCAATTCCCTCAAATACTTCCTCGTGAGTAATGAAATGCTCATCTTGATAACGAATACGAATCTTTGGTTTTCTTCTCACATCTTCCCTTATATGCGGTATAGACAAACACCCCTCGTTAAAACTCCACTCTTCACCCTCTTCTTCTAAAATTTTGGGATTTAAAAAAACTTGCTGAAAATCTTTTAATTCAGGATCATCTTCTTCAAAAGGAGATGCATCTACAATAAATAAACGAATACTTTTACCAATTTGCGGTGCTGCTAAACCAACTCCGCTTGCTTCATGCATTGTTTCAAACATATTATCGATAAGCTCCGATAACCCTTCATAATCCTCATCGATTTTTTTTGTCTTTTTCTTCAAGACAGGTGTTCCAAATGCTACAATAGGTAGTATCATTTATAATAATTCATTAATGATTTGTTCAATTGACAATCCTTCTGCCTCTGCCTTGTAATTTTTAACCATTCTGTGACGAAGAATTGGAATTGCTACTGCTTTCACATCTTCAATATCTGGTGAAAATTTACCGTTAATAGCAGCATGACATTTTGCTCCAATGACAAGAAACTGAGAAGCTCTAGGTCCAGCTCCCCAACTCAAAAACTTATTTACTTTTTGGTGAGCATACTCAGTATTTGGACGTGTTTTAGCAACTAGTTTTACTACATATTCTGTTACATTATCTGCAATAGGAATCTTTTTTATCAGTGATTGTAATTCTGAAATTTGAGTACCATCCATTACTTTACTCAACTTCACTTTTTTATCAGTAGTTGTATTACGAACTACCTCTAACTCCTCTTCTAATGTTGGGTAATCTAGCACAACATTAAACATAAATCTATCCAACTGTGCCTCTGGCAAAGGATATGTACCTTCTTGTTCAATAGGGTTTTGCGTAGCCAACACAAAAAATGGTTGAGCTAATTCAAATCGCTCACCTGCAGATGTAACTGAACGCTCTTGCATAGCTTCTAGCAAAGCCGCCTGTGTTTTTGGAGGAGTACGGTTAATTTCGTCAGCCAAAATAATATTTGCAAACAATGGACCCTTTTTGAAACGAAATTGTCTGTTCTCATCTAAAATTTCTGCTCCGACTATATCAGACGGCATTAAGTCAGGTGTGAATTGAATCCTCTTAAAATCAAGCCCTAAGGCTTCTGCAATAGTCTGAACTAATAATGTCTTGGCCAGGCCAGGAACACCTACTAATAAACAATGACCACCACTAAAAATTGAAATTAAAACATTTTTAATGACTTCATTCTGTCCAACTATAACTTTTCCAATCTCTGTCCTAAAGTCGTTATACGACTTTTGAAAATGTTTTATTGCTTCTACATCAGACATATTTACCTCCAATTATTTTTAAACGAACATTCATAATCAGCTTTGATTAAAATATAGGTTTCTTTAATTTTTTTCTTAATCCATTTCTCAGAGGCTTTATTCTTTAAATGTTGCTCCGCTACCATTTTAATTCGATCATAGTCATCCTGAAGATTGGCTCTGTGAGATTCTGTTTTCTTTTTTAAAAATAAAGCTCTATACCCTTTTCTTTGATCTATGGCAGTAAAGGAGACGGGTTCAGAAATATGACCTACACTTAAATTTTCTACCGCAAAATATAACGAAGGTTCAATTTCTTCAATTGCTAAACTTGAAGCACCTGTTTGAGGGTTTATAATTAAACCTCCATTATTCTTGGATTCATCTTCAGAAAACTGAAAAGCTGCATCTTCAAAACTTAAACTATCTATCTTAATTAGGTTTATAATACTATCTAGTTTGGACTTTGCTTTGTTCATGCTAATTAATGAAAAACTGGGCTTCAATAAAATGTGGCGAACGTTAACCTGTTCTCCTCTTCTAGCTATCATTTGGATTAGATGAAATCCAAACTTAGTTTCTACTATATCAGACACCTCTCCTTCTTGTAATTTGTATGCAACAGCCTCAAACTCTGGAACTAAGACTCCCCTTCCTAAAAATCCTAGCTCACCTCCATTTTTTGCAGACCCAATATCTTCCGAATATAAAGTAGCAAGAAATTTAAAATCTTCTCCTGATTCTACACGATTTTTAAACTCTAATAGTTTATTTTTCAATCGAAGTTTTTCCTGAGCATCAACTTTTGGATATACTACAATTTGAGATATCTGCATTTCTGCAGGAAGAATTGGCAAACTATCCTGTGGAATATTGTTATAAAACTTACGAACATCATCAGGAGTAACCTTCACATCAGCAGTTATTCTTCCTTCCATGCGCTGTGCTAACATTTGATCTTTAAAAACAGGCTGAAACTCTTCTCTAAGCTGAGCAATTGTTTTACCAAAATATTCTTCTAATTTTTGTTCTGAACCTATTTGGCTTACAAAATATTGAATACGTTGATCTATAGCAGAAACAATCTCTTCATCATTTACTTCAACACTGTCAATTTGTGCTTGATAAGCCAAAAGCTTTTGATACAATAAGTCTTCAAATATTTGACATTTTAATTGTATTTCACCGCCAACATGTCCTTGCGTCTTCATTTGTTGCGCTTGACCTTCTATAGCAGAATATAGAACAATTTTTTCACCAACAATGGCTGCTACTCCATCTAGTTTTTTTTGTGCATTAGCAGTAAAAAAAACTACTACTAACAACAGAGCAGATAAGCTAATTCGCTTCATATTTTATTTGACCTTTTGCTAGTGCATTTTGATAAAGTTCTGTTTCCATCTTTTTCAAAAATACTAGCTTACGTTTATTCAAAATTATATTTCTTATGCGTGTTCGCTCTAAATCTAAAGGAGAAACGCTATTTTTTATTTTATATTTTTTAAATCGCACTAAATAAAGCCCTGTACTATCACTCAAAACATCAAACTTTTTCTTAGCTAAATAATCCTCAGGATTATTTGAAGTTATAGGAACCTTTCTTAATACGTCTGAAAAATACACCCAAGTAGAGTCATTTAAACTAAATTCTTCAGCAAATTGATAACAATACTCCTCCAAAAATAATTTGTCATTTTCTTTGTCGGAAAGATACCATTTTTTCAATTTTGACATTTTTGGAGCATCCTCATCTACTTTCACATAAATCATTTGAACGATATGGTCTTTCAGTTCAAATTCTTTCTTGTGCTCATTGTAGTAATCCTGTATTTGGTAATCATAAACTGTAGTATCCATTTTTTGGGAAACTAATGCCTGTTGATAATGATAAATTAACAATGAATTTTGATAACTTTCTATTTGCTTTTGTACTGATTCTAACTGATTTGTAAGGTTATTTTGAGCTTGTTGAACCATTAATTGTTCTTTCACCCAACTTTCAATCCAATTTTGTACAAAATCTACACTATCTTCTTTAGAATCAAAACCATCTAATAATGATTGTACATCAGAAAGTAAAAGTTTCTTTTCATGTACTGTTGCTAATACAACATCATCGGATGTTGAAAAATAATGGCAGGAAGAAAGACCAAAGAGTAATAAAATCCATGTCTTTCTAATCATACTATTCAGAAATAATAGAGTTTAAAACTTCTTGATTTATAAATACTGGATAACGAAGTTCTAATTCTTTGATCCAAGATGACTCTAAGTAATCTTGATAATTAGAGATCACTTGTCCTTTTGCCTCCTCTAATGTTTTAATAGAAGGATCTAATAATTCATAAATATCAGCAAATGTAACTACACCTTCATTGAATTCATTTTTCGTTAAACCTAGCTCCCATAAATGCGTATCTAAATGTTCATTATCTCCATTTGAAAATTTAGCAGATTCTACCTGTAAGTTTAATGGGTTTTCGTTATTAAGAACTGTCAGTATATCTTCTACAGAAAGTTTATACTCCCCCTTTCCAAGTGACAACAATGAAAGCTCTTTTGAAGATAACAAACGTACATTTGATCTGCTAGAAAGCAGCTTTCTAACACGATTGGATACTTCTTGATTTAAACAAGTGTAAACAGTTGCATCAACACGCTCAGGCCACTGATAACTATCTTTAGTCAACTCATAATATTGTTTTAAACCAACGGAATCTTGAACAGCTTTTCCCCATACTTTTTGATCCATTAAGTCAAACAAAAGAATACCATCCCTATACTCTTGCATAAGAGCTGCAAATTCAGGATACTTCTCTTCTAAACGAGAATCCTCTAAGTTAATACATGTTTTCTCTACCCAATCTTGATACATCTGATTTATAGCAGAAATTATCTTAGTCTGGTCTATAGGTGTTTTGTTTCTTTCTATATAAAGAGCAAAATCTGACTGAGTATATTTTTGTCTATTCAATGTAAACAACACTCTATTAGTGCTCATACTTTCAGCAGTCCAGTTGTCTTCAAAGTCAATGCCATAAAAAGGTGTTAAGGCACTTTTATATTCTCTAAACTGATTATCCGATTTTATTTTTTTGATAAGTACTTGTCTTCCTTTATTAGCTCGGCTATCTCTTTTAATTTTTCGTTCAATATCAGCTTTTGTCTCTTCTAAAGTAGGTACATCTTTTTTATCGATTAGTTTTAGGATATGCCAACCGTAAATAGTTTGTATGGGCGCTGAAATATCACCCTTTTTTTCAAGTTCAAAAGCTGCTTCTTCAAACTCTGAAACCATTTGACCTGTACTAAACCAAGGTAATTCACCTCCCTGATTACTAGAACCTTTATCATCTGAATACCTTACTAACTCATCAAAGGACTTTCCTTCTTTGAAAAAATCCAACAATTGAGCTAATTTATCACTTGCTACTTTTTTCTCTTGTTCAGTGGCGTTTGATTTTTGTTCAATCATAATATGCGCTACCTTCACTTCTCCCCTTGAAGTACGCTTGTCTGTTGTTTTAACAATGTGATATCCAAAGCGTGTTCTAAACGGCTTTGAGACAGTCCCTACTTTCGTGTTATAAGCTGCTGTTTCGAATGGATAAACCATTCTAAAAGCAGAAAAATAACCTAAATCACCCCCATTACTTTTTGCTGATGGATCTTCAGAATATGATTTTGCAACAGATTCAAAATCTTCCCCATTTAAAATTTTACTTCTCAGAGAGTTGATCTTGTTATAAACCTCTAATGTATCTTTAGGTAATGCATTCTCATCTAACAATAATAAAATATGACTCGCTCTTACCTCATGCGTCATTCGATTATAAGCTTCTGTGATTAGTGATTCTTCAGCTTGCCTATCTGTAAGGTATGGTCTTGCTAACTGCTTTCTGTATCCTGCTAATTCCTTTTGAAAACTTACGGCTGTGTCTAATTGCATTTGCTCAGCATCGAGAACTTTCATCTTAAACTTCACAAACAAGTCTAAGTAATCTATCATTTCTTCTTCAGTAATCTCTTCAAGATTGTTGTTCTTTTGAAAAACGCTTTGAAATTCAGAAACTGTTACTTTTTCAGGACCTACTGTAAGTAATATCTCATCATTTGATTTTTGTGTTGATGATGCCATTAAAGCAACCGCCAACAATGCGAAAATATTGTTCATTTAATTTTTATTTATTTATTGTTATCTACTGTAATTTGGAGCTTCTCTAGTAATTTTAACATCATGGGGATGACTTTCTGTTACTCCTGCTGATGTTATTCTGATGAACTTCGCTTCATACATATCTTCTATACAAACTGCACCACAATAACCCATACCGGCACGTAAACCTCCTACCATTTGATGCAATACTTCATTCAAGTTCCCTTTGTAAGCTACACGACCAACAATCCCTTCTGGAACTAATTTTTTAGCGTTTTCCTCATTTCCTTGAAAGTAACGATCTTTTGAACCAGCTTGCATAGCTTCTACCGAACCCATACCTCTATATGCCTTAAACTTTCTTCCTTCATATATAATTGTTTCTCCTGGAGCTTCCTCTACACCAGCAATGATAGAGCCTAACATAACTGTATTTGCTCCAGCTACCAATGCTTTCACAATATCTCCTGAGTATCGAATACCACCATCTGCTATTACAGGAACATCTTTTCCTTTCAATACTTCTACTACTTCTAATACCGCTGAAAGTTGTGGAACACCTACACCGGCAACTACACGAGTTGTACAAATTGATCCGGGACCAATTCCAACTTTCACAGCATCAACTCCTGCCTCAACTAACGCCAAGGCTGCTTTTCCTGTTGCTATATTACCAGCAACAACATCTAATTCTGGGAATGCTTTCTTCACTTTCGACACAGTGTCGATTACACCTTTACTATGCCCATGGGCTGTGTCGACAATAATAGCGTCTACACCTGCTTTCACCAATGCTGAAACTCTGTCGATTGTATCTGAAGTAACACCTACTGCTGCTGCTACTCTTAATCGACCATAAGTATCTTTACAAGCATTTGGTCTTGTTTTATTTTTTATAATGTCTTTGTAAGTGATTAAGCCAACTAACTTACCTTCTTCATCTACAACCGGAAGTTTTTCAATTTTATTCGCTTGTAGAATATCCTCCGCATTTTCTAAATCAGTTAACTGAGTAGTCACTAATTCTTCAGAAGTCATCAATTCTGTAATAGACTTTTCTTTATTTTTCTCGAAACGTAAATCTCTATTCGTCACGATTCCTACTAAATCATTATTAATGTTAATTATAGGAATACCTCCAATCTTATGTTCTTTCATTATCGCTAAAGCCTCTCCTACATTAGAATCTTTTGAAAGGGTAACAGGATCTAATATCATTCCACTTTCTGAACGCTTAACTTTTCTCACTTCAGCAGCCTGATTATCTATTGTCATGTTTTTATGCAACACTCCGATACCACCTTCTTGTGCAATTGCAATTGCCATTTTAGCTTCTGTGACAGTATCCATTGCTGCGGACACAATAGGAATATTTAGTCTGATATTTCTTGAAAATTGAGAAGAAACTTTGACCTGAGATGGAAGTACCTCAGAGTAATCTGGAACAAGCAATACATCATCATATGTTAAACCTTCCCCAATTATTTTTGAATTGTCTGACGACATACTATCGCTTTTTTGTGTGAAAAATAAAATTTGGCAAATTTACTAAATTATTAAGCAATTCTCTTTAATAGCTATAAGATTATCGAATCAATCTTATTGTTCCTTGTCTACTTCCTTTTTCACTAGAACCAAAATTAAAATCTAAATGGAAATTATACACCCCTGATTCAGATACTTTTCCATTGTAATACCCATCCCAAAAACCTGATGGACTTGTAATCTCGTGAATCTTTACTCCCCACCTGTTGTATATCTGTAAACTGAAAGAGCTAATTGATTCCAAACCTACAATTAAAGGTTTCCATGTGTTGTTTTTAATATCACCATTTGAGGGAGTAAATGCGGAAGGAAAAAAAATAGTCGGCTCTTTTGTCAAACAAATTCTATTAGAATATACAGTGTCTTGCAATCCCAATACATTTTCTTGTTGTTCGTAAGAAATTGCAAAAGCACAAATTGAACCGACCTTATCCGAGATATCAATCAACCCATACGAATTAGGGATTATTGACCTAATTTGCTCTAAATCACCATTCACATCCAACCATAAACTATACGACTCTTTTTCTAAAAAGAATGGATAATCAATCCATGAAAGCTGCATTTCTGAAGGCTTTAAAGACAATGCGCTTAACTTCAGTTGATGGGCTTCAAACTGCTCAATTGTATCAGGATAAGAAGGTAAGACATACGGTCTTGCACAAATATCAAAAGTCTTAACTTTATAGTGATAAATGTTTTGATTAGGAAAAACCATCTCATCTATCAAAACACCCGATTTTTCATTTTCTAAAACATTGGCGTCTCCTATATATTGAAAGAATCCACCATCAAAGGAAGAACGGTAAACTTCAAAATAATCAACAAAATAAGAATCCGAAATAACGCTAACTTCTATAAAATTATCATTATCAACATTTACTTTGTTTATGTAGGCATAAGTAGGTGGAACCACCTGAGTTGTAGTGATTGCAAATCGATTTGATTTAGAAACGGAATCCAAAGTATTGTAGGCTTGTAATGTAAAAGTATACTTAGAAGAATAATCTACTGGATAATTATATATTGTATCTAAATTAGA
>CEUV01018279.1_pt1 | contig 15340 bp, 13 predicted proteins | sample 356401 | NCBI WGS metagenome assembly CEUV01 (sample SAMEA2622710, study PRJEB7988) | marine metagenome | isolation source: saline water (ENVO:00002010), including
CGGATTTTTCTTTAAGTCATTACGCAAACTTGCAATGGTATTATACACCTCCAATACATTGTTTCCGTCAATAGTGTATGCTTCCATTCCATATCCCTTTCCTCTATGAGCTATCTGCTCACAACGAAACTGCTCGCTTGTAGGAGTAGATAGTCCGTACCCATTGTTTTCTACAATGAAGATAACAGGTAAATCCCAAACAGCAGCCACATTAAGCGCCTCATGGAAGTCCCCTTCAGAAGTACCTCCCTCCCCAGTAAACACAGCTGTTATCTGACCATTCTCCTGAAGCTTATTCGCTAAAGCAATACCATCAGCCACACCTAATTGTGGACCTAAATGAGAAATCATTCCCACAATTTTATAATCCTGTGTTCCAAAATGAAAAGAACGGTCCCTTCCTTTGGTAAATCCACTCATCTTACCTTGAAACTGCGCAAACAGCCTACTTAAAGGAATGCCTTTTGTGGTAAAAACACCAAGGTTTCGGTGCATTGGAAGAATATACTCCTCCTGCTCCATGGCAGATGTAACCCCTACAGAAATAGCTTCTTGACCAATCCCAGAAAACCATTTGGAAATTTTCCCTTGACGGAGTAAAATCAACATTTTCTCCTCAATCATTCTAGGTTTTAGAATGGCTTTATACAAGTCAATCAACTGCTCATCAGCAAGACCTTTTCTATTGAATTTCATTCCTTTTATTCGATTAGATAGTGGTGCTCAAAAGTATAATAATTCGTTACTTTGTGCAATAAATTTACATGATATGGATTGGCATGAAGTTTTAGTGATTGTTTTAATGGCATTAGCAATCGTTTATCTAGTGAAAAAGTTTGGTAAACCCAAAGATAATTGCGGAGGAAACTGTCAGTGTAGCTAATGAAAATTCGTTTTATCGTTAATCCCATCTCAGGAACTGGTAAGTATAAAAACTTAGAAAAGGTTATTGAATCCGATTTGGATACAGTACTGTTTCAATACGATATATGCTACACCAAAGCCCCAAAACATGCCACTCAGCTAGCGCAAGAAGCAAAAGAGCAAGGTGTTGATATTGTTGCAGCTGTGGGAGGAGATGGTACTATGAACGAATGCGCACAAGCTTTAGTAAATTCTAACACAGCTTTAGCGGTAATTCCTTGTGGTTCAGGAAATGGTTTCGCATTTCATTTCGGCATGCACAAACAACTAAAAAAAGCCATTCGGCAACTAAATCTAAGTGGTTTCAAAACCATTGACACTTGCACTGCTAATGGTCATTTTTTCTGCAATGTTTCAGGGATAGGATACGATGCACATATTGCACACCTATTTGCTCAGGAAAACAAAAGAGGATTTTCCAATTATATGCGTTTAATTTTAAGGGAGTTTCGTTACCCCTCAAGAAAATACACTCTGCACTACAACGGGCAAAAAAAAGAAGTGAACGCCTTTGTAATTAGTTGGGCTAATGCCACACAATTTGGAAACAATGCTGTCATTTCCCCGCAAAGCGAAATTGACGACAACCTACTAGATATCTGCGTTTTAAGTAAATTTCCGATTATGGCGATTCCTAAATTGCTGAGTCTATTATTCAATCAAAGCATGCATCACTCCAAATACATGGAAATTATTCGTTGTAAAGAGATGGTAATAACAGGAGGTGATGGGTTATGCCATCTGGATGGAGAGCCAATAGATTTAGGCAAAGAGATAAATTTGAAACTGATTCCAGAATCATTAAAAGTTTTTGTGCCACATGGGTAAAAGAAAGAAAAATAAAATTGGTGTAATGTATTCCACCAATCCTAACTACGATTTTGAATTTGAACAAGAGGAAGAAACACTTACTCCAGAAAATCAGTACTTAGAAGTATGGATTGACAAAAAGCACCGAGGCGGAAAAGTGGCTACACTTGTTAAAGGATTTATTGGATCAGAAGCAGACTTAAAAGCTTTAGGGAAATTACTAAAAAGTAAATGCGGTGTAGGCGGTAGCGCAAAAGATGGAGAAATCATCATTCAAGGAAACATGCGAGAAAAGGTGATGGAAATACTAGAAAAAGAAGGATACAACTACAAAAAGGTTGGTGGCTAAATCAGAGACTCATACAAACTCTCGTATTGCGGCAGTATGTTCGGCAAGTCAAAAGATTGTGCATGAGTTCTCGCATTCTTTTTGAAAGTTTTTAAATCGCCTTCTAAAATTTTCAATGCGTTTGCAGCCATCTCGTCTACATTTCCTACTTCACTTAAAAAACCAGTCACTCCCTCTTTATTCACTTCGGATAAACCACCCACATTAGAAGATACTACTGGCACTCCTGCTGCCATTGCTTCCAGGGCTACCAAGCCAAAACTTTCTGCTTCAGAAGGCAACAAGAACAAATCAGAAATAGCCATCAATTTTTCAATCGCTTTAGATTTTCCTAAAAACTTGATATCATCGCATAAATTCAATTTTCTACACAATTGCTCAATCTTTGGTCGTTCCGGACCATCTCCTACTAATAGTAATTTTGCAGGAGTTTGTTTTTGCACTTGATGAAAAACACGCACTACATCTTCAACTCTTTTGACTTTGCGAAAGTTGGAAACATGGGTTAACACAACTTCATTATTAGGTGCTATTGAATTTCGTAAGCGCTCATCAAAACGATTTTGATAATGTTCAAAATCAATAAAATTAGGTATCACCTCTATCTCCCGCTTAATATTGAAATAAGTCAAAGTATCTAGCTTCAAACTTTCCGAAACAGCTGTAACAGCATCCGATTGATTGATAGCAAACTCAATAACAGGCTTAAAAGATTCATCCTTTCCCACAAGGGTTATATCTGTTCCATGTAAGGTTGTTACAAATGGAACATGATAACCGCGAGCTGCTAAAATTTGCTTGGCGGCATAAGCCGCAGAAGCATGCGGAATAGCGTAGTGCACATGCAGTAAATCTAAGTTTTCGTGCATAGCTACATCGACCAACTTACTGGTTAAAGTAAGCTCGTAAGGTGTATATTCAAACAAAGGATAATCAGATACACTTACCTTATGGTAAAACATCTTTTCCGAAAACACATCCAGACGAACTGGCTGACTGTAAGAGATGAAATGTACTTCATGTCCTTTGTCAGCCAAAGCCTTACCTAATTCGGTAGCCACAATTCCACTACCACCATAAGTTGGATAACAAACTATGCCTATTTTCATTTTCTTATCGCTTGATAAAACACCTTCATGATATTCGTGCGAACATCCATTTTCAAAAGCTTTTTGTTCTCTGCTGTTGGATGAATGCGGTTGGATAAAAATACATAAACAAAATCTTCTGCAGGATCTACCCACACCAAGGTTCCGGTAAAGCCAGAATGACCAAAAGCCGTTGGTGATGGATTACAATCGCAAGCAGGTCCTCCCTCTTGCTCAGGAAGAGCCGCTTTATCAAACCCCGCTCCTCTTCTATTTTCATCTTCACAAAATTGACATTTCGTAAACTCTTCTACTGTTGCCTTTTCAAAAAATCGCTCTCCTGCATATTCCCCTCCTTGCAAGTACATTTGCATAAAAATGGCTAAATCATTGGCGTTAGAAAACAAACCTGCATGCCCTGCCACACCTCCAAACATAGCCGCTCCCATATCATGCACATCTCCCTGTAAAAGTTGAGAACGATAATAATAATCAAACTCTGTTGGAACAATCTGTTCTTTTTCGATTCGCTCTTTAGGAAGAAATCCCATCGTAGACAAACCTAATGGCTTGTAAAAGTTATTGATGGTAAAATCATTCAGCTTTTGGCCACATAAATTTTCCATAACAGGATGCAATAAGTAATATCCTAAATCACTGTATTTATATTCTTTTTCATCCAACAATTTAGAGTTAACCACTTGCTGAAAAACACTATCTGCATATTCGTGATGCAGATATATTCCTTCTGCTACTTGTATCGAATACTTTTCGGATTGTTCTTTAGAATACAATGTATCTCTTAGCTGTCCATCCTCCTTTAAGGTTTTTTTGTAAAAAGGTATCCAAGGGTGTAATTGAGCTTGATGTGCCAAAACTTCTCGAATTTTCATATCCTTTTTACTAGAAGTATCTGGCAGTAATATATAATCCCCTAAAGTGTTGCTTAAGTCAAATAAGTCTTTTTCTTGTAGATGCATAAGCGTAGGTACGGTTGCTACTATTTTGGTAATAGAGGCCAAATCATACACATCTGAATCCTGTACTGTATATTGTTTTTTATATGTATGGTGTCCAAAGTTTTTCTGATAAAACACTTGACCATCTTTTAAAGCTATGATTTGACATCCTGGGATAGCTTCTTTTTCAATAGCATCTAAAGCAATACTATCTACTTTATAAAGTATATCAGTTTGAATGTCCAACTCTGACGATATACCATAACTCAATCGAATGGCTTTTGTTTTTAAACCATCACCCACTGAAAAATGTAAATTTGAAACCGGGAGATTTCCGTTCAAACCTACTCCACCAAAAATAGCTTGTGCAGCATATTCTTGTGCAACTTCTGAATTTTGGTAAGCAACCATTAACCCATCAAAAGCATAAGTCATCAGTAAATCACTTAAAGAATAAGGGTTTGCAAAAACTGTCAGCACTACTTTAGATTGCATTCCAAGAGTCTGCAGTAACACATCGGTGTTTTTATGAATATGATAACTCTTCCAAGCGTGTACATTGGATTTATGAACACTTGCTAAAACTAAGTTATAACTGGATAACTTTTTTATCAGCTCTTTTCTTTCAGTATCCGTATGCTTTTCAGAAATATGAAAATGATCAACCGATGCGTATTTAGAAAGTGAAGATTGAAAAATCGTCCCATTTTCTCCAATACTTAAAGAAGCTATCTTTAAGGTATCCAATCTTTTAACAGGAATTAGATCATCGTAATTTTGTAAAAGCGTGAGAGAGTTTTTAACCAACTTTCTGTTCAGTATTTCGGTTTGATTAGTTGTTAAATCTTTAAATAAATTTGTTTCCTCAACTGGTATCAGTTTATCCAACCCAAACCATTTTTTAGCCAATAAAATCTTTTTACATCTAATATCTATTTCCTCCTGTGAAATCTGTTTTTTAGTAATGGCTTCTTTTATTTTTTCTATGGCTTTTGGCACATCTTCCGCAAATAATAAAACATCATTTCCGGCTAACAAGGCTTTTACATCTACTTCTCCAGGTTCATAAAACTTACTCACCCCTTTCATATTCAATGCATCTGTAAAAATCAATCCTTCAAAACCCATTTCTTTCTTAAGCAATCCACTTACAATTTTAGGCGATAAAGTAGATGCCAGATTCTCTGTGTTGTCTAATTCAGGAATATAAAGATGCGCCACCATAATGCTTCCCAAGCCAGATTGAAACATCTGCTGAAAAGGCACTAAATCGATAGAATCTAAACGTTCTTTGGTATGTGGGATAATAGGCAATGTTTTATGTGAATCAGCATCGGTATCTCCATGGCCTGGGAAATGTTTGGCGCAAGCCAACACACCTCCATCTTGCAAACCTTGCATATAAGCCGTTCCTAAAAGAGCAACTCTAGCAGGATCTTCACCAAAAGAACGATTATTGATAATTGGATTTTTGGGATTGGAATTAACATCTACAACCGGAGCAAAGTTTATATGAACCCCTAGTCTTTGACATTGTCTAGCAATTTCTAAACCCATCTCATACACCAATTGTTCATCTTGAATGGCTCCCAAAGTCATTTGCCAAGGAAAACGTAGTGTGCTATCAATACGCATTGACAAGCCCCATTCCGCATCTTGCGCAATCATTAAAGGAACTTCTGCTATAGACTGGTAATGATTGGTTAAACGAGCCTGTCGAATTGGACCTCCTTGCATGAACATCAATCCACCAATACGATATTCTTTGACCAGCTTAGAAATAGATTCCTTATGTGCCTCTCCTTTATTAGAATATGCAGCTACCATAAACAACTGTGCAATACGCTGATCAGGGGTAAGCGCTTGCATTACACTATCTACCCAAACAGTATTTGTATCGTAAAAAGGAGGGTTCAGACTGGGGTTATCTGGAGTTTCTTCTACCTTTAATTGAAAAGCGGTAACAAAAAGAAATAAAACTGTAAACAAAACTAAGCGCATAGCAAGAATATAACGCCTAAAACTACAAATTGTGAATCCTTAAACACTAAGGAATTAAAAAGGTTTTCAACAGAGTTTTCTACTGCAACTCATAAGAAGTCGTGTCAAGCTTTTTTACTGGCCTTACACACATCACAGGAATATCAGATTCATTTATTATCGAGCGTGCTGTAGATCCTAAAAAGTAAAGAGTAAAATCTGATTCTTGTTGTGTCATAATCATAACCAAATCAGCATTTACTTTTTCTGAATAATTCAAAACAGCCTGTGATAAACTAACATCAGAAACATTCACTAGTTCTGCTTGACACTTCACTCCTTTATCTACGATAAACTGTTCTACTTGTTCTAAATTTCTTTGCAATTTACCTTTTACAAACTCATCGTTTGATAATAAAACTGAGAAAACACGAATTTCGGCATCCCAAAAACGTGCATACTGAATTGCTGTAGTAACTTTCTCTCTAGTTTCTTTTTGTAAATCTAAAGGAAGGACAATGGTATTACACCCTAACCTATGCTCTTTTCCTTTAATAGTAATTACAGGACATGGGGCAGAACGAACTACATTATAGGCATTGGAACCTATAAATTTTTTACGAGTTTCTATTTCAGCACCATTTGTTCCCATCACAATCAAAGAAGCTCCAATCATGTCTGCAACTTCAGTAATCTTTTCATAAATAGCACCGACTGAAACCATACAGTCAGAATCTCTACTTAAATCTGAACAATATTTTTCTTGTAAACCCTCAAGTTTTTCTCGTACTTGCTCTTTTAATTGCTCTTGTGATTCTTTGTAACTAGAAAATAGTTTTTGCATTGTAGATGGCTCTTCCACAACTGTCAGTAGAAACAATTCAGAATCTGTGATTTTAGCAATATTTACTGCTTGCTCTAAAGCAAGTATTGATTGTTCGGCAAAACCAATAGGTACTAAAATAGGGCCAGATGAAGTTGTCATATTTTGTTAGATTTGAACAATAGCAAATGTAAGCATTCCATTTTATGAAACCAAAACCAGAAAGCGAACTTGTCTTAAATGATGATGGGAGTATTTATCACCTACAACTACATTCAGAACAAATAGCTGATACAATTTTAGTTGTTGGGGATCAAGGAAGGGTACAACAAATCTCCAAATACTTTGATAGAATAGAGCACAAAGTAGTAAATCGAGAATTTGTTACACACACAGGAAATATTGGAAATAAACGGCTAACAGCTCTCTCAACTGGAATTGGAACTGACAATATTGATATCGTCATAAATGAGCTTGATGCATTGGTAAATATCGATTTAGAAAATAGAATAGAAAAAAAAGAAAAGAAAATCTTAAATATTATTCGAATTGGGACTTCTGGAGCTGTTCATCAGGATATACCTGTAGATTGCTATGTAGCATCTACACATGGGATGGGAATGGACAATCTTATGTATTATTATGCCAACAACTCTTTTGATACAAAAATGGGTGAAGCGTTTAAAAATCATGCTGATTGGCCAAAAGACCTATCACTCCCATATTTTTATGAGGGTTCTAAAATCTTGCTGAAAAAATTTAGCGATTTAAGAAACGGAATTACAGCAACATCACCTGGTTTTTACGGACCACAAGGTAGAAATATTCGATTACCTTTTTCAATACCCGATTTACATGAACAACTCAACACCTTTGAGCATGACAATTTAAAAATCATTAACTTTGAAATGGAGACCGCCGCGCTATATGGCTTAGGGAAACTTTTAGGGCATCAATGCCTAACAATTTGCGCCATTTTAGCTAATCGCATCAAGCAGCAATACAGCAAGGACCATAAGAAAACGGTTTCTGAATTGATACCTTTTGTATTGGAACGATTATCTCATGAATAAAAACGAAATACAAGCTCTAATTTCTTTACTTGAAGACCCTGATCATGACATTTATTCTCAAGTAAGAAGCAAATTAGTTCAACTCGGTGTAGAAGTTATTCCTGATTTAGAAAATGTTTGGGAAATGAATTTTGATAGCTTGATACAAAACCGTGCAGAGCGAATTATTCATGAAATACAATTCAATTTCACACAAGCTGAACTCAAAGACTGGATTACTAAACCAGAAAAGAACTTACTCAAAGCCTGGCTTCTTATTTCTCGTTATCAATATCCTGATTTAGATCAAGCAAGTATAACGACACGCATAGAGCAAATTGTGAAAGAAATTTGGATTGAATTGAACGAAAACCTAACTCCCTTAGAAAAAATAAGGTTGATCAATCACATACTTTTTGAGGTACACGGATACAAAGGTAATGTGCGAAATTTCCATTCACCGCAAAACTCTTTCATTAATGATGTTTTAAATGATAAAAAAGGGAATCCTTTGTCACTCTCTTTACTTTATTTGATAATTGCTCAAAAATGCGAACTACCTATTAAAGGTATTAATCTACCAAAACACTTTGTAATTGCATATACAAATGAAGAATTGTATGCAGGAGACCCTGTTAAATTTTATATTAACCCTTTTAGCCAAGGAACTATTCTTTCTAGACAAGATTTAGAACGATTTGTAGAAAAAGAAAAATTGGAACTTAAAACAAAGTTTTTTTGTCCTTGTGGCAATCGAGCAATAATCAGAAGGCTACTCACAAATCTTTTACACACCTACTCTGTACAAGGCAATAAAGAAAAAGCTGAAGAAATTCAGAAATTTCTTCAGCTTTTTAAAACAAAATAAAATTATTATTTCGCGAAGTTAACCGCTCTCGTTTCTCTAATAACCGTCACTTTAACTTGTCCAGGGTATGTCATCTCTGTTTCAATTTTTTGTGAAATTTCAAATGACAGCTTTTCTGCATCTGCATCAGAGACAGATTCGCTTTCCACAATTACGCGCAGTTCTCTACCAGCTTGAATTGCGTATGATTTTACTACTCCTGGATATGCTAATGCCGTATCTTCTAACTCCTTAATTCGCTTGATATAAGACTCTACTATCTCTCTTCGGGCCCCTGGTCTTGCTCCTGAAATAGCATCACAAACTTGAACGATTGGTGAAATCATAGACGTCATTTCTACCTCATCATGGTGTGCACCAATCGCATTGCATACATCAGGTTTTTCTCCAAACTTCTCAGCTAACTTCATTCCTAATATAGCGTGTGGCAATTCAGGCTCATCATCTGGGACTTTCCCAATATCATGTAATAAACCAGCTCTTTTAGCTAACTTTGTATTTAACCCTAATTCAGAGGCCATAGTAGAACACATATTCGCCACTTCTCTAGAGTGCTGTAAAAGGTTTTGCCCGTAAGATGAACGATACTTCATTCTTCCAACCATACGAATCAACTCTGGATGTAAACCGTGAATCCCTAAGTCGATAGCGGTTCTTTTTCCAATTTCGGCAATCTCTTCTTCTATTTGCTTTTTTGTTTTTGACACTACCTCTTCAATTCTTGCTGGATGGATACGACCATCTGTCACAAGCTTATGAAGTGCTAAACGAGCAATTTCTCTTCTTACCGGATCAAAACAAGAAAGTAATATTGCATCCGGTGTGTCATCTACAATAATTTCCACTCCTGTCACAGCCTCTAATGATCGAATATTACGACCTTCACGACCAATAATTCGACCTTTCACATCATCGCTTTCAATATTAAACACCGATACAGAGTTCTCAATAGCATGCTCAGTAGCAACTCTCTGAATAGTTTGAATAATTATTTTTTTAGCATCTTTATTTGCAGTTAATTTTGCCTCTTCTACTATTTCTTGTATGTGGGCCATTGCATGCGTTTTGGCCTCATCTTTCAAAGTTTCTACTAACTCTTTTTTCGCTTCTTCAGCTGACAATCCAGAAATAGTTTCTAACGCTTCAACCTGTTTTTTATGATTTTTTTCTATCTCTTCCTCTTTACGCTTAATCGCTTCTTTCTGTCTAGAGATATTTTTCTTGAGGTCTTCGATTTGCTTTTCTTTCTTGTTAACCTCTCCTAATCTTTGGTTAAGTTTATTTTCTTTATCCTTTACACGATTCTCAGTATTTGCTAATTTTTGGTTACGCTGATTGATTACTTTCTCATGCTCGCTTTTAAGCTCTAAAAACTTTTCTTTAGCCTGAAAAATTTTATCCTTTTTAATTTGTTCTGCTTCTTTTTTTGCTTCGTCTAAAATGCTATTTCCTTTTCCTTTGTTAATATTATTTAACACCACAAAGGAAATAGCTCCTCCAATCACCAAGGCTGTGAGAACTAAAATAATTGTTATATCCATTTTATTATCATATTAGTATTCATAAAAAAACCCGCATCAACCAAAAAGGTGTTTATTAAACTCCTATCAACATGGGTGGGGCCGCTACGCAATCGCAAACTTCCACTGTTCCAAATTGGAAACCCCGAGGGGTTGAGGCCTGCTTTTGAAGACATAAGTCGTATCCCCAATTTAAATCTTGTTGAGTTTAAAAACTAAATTGATGCGGGTATATATTATTAAGAACGTTTTCTTTTATAGTTGCTCGTCAATAAGTGATTCAAGCATTTGCAATTGCTCCTCTACACTACTATCTACTTTTACTTTTTGCTCATCGGTCAAAACCTTCACAGACATTTCAAGCAAACACATACTCAATAAGTCTTGTGTATCTCTTGCTGCAAAACTTTTTTCGTAAACCTTTAATCGCTCCTCTATCACTTTGACCGCTTTTCTTACTTGCTCCTCATCCTTCCTTTTTATAGTCAAAGGGAATGTCCTATTTGCTACGATTACTTTTATCTTTAAACTCTCCATGGAGCGCTTTTATCACTTATTTAACAAGGCAATGCATTTATCAATCTCCCGCACTAGCTCGTTAATTCTTTGTCTTGCTGCTTGCGTATCCTGCTCTTCTCCTTGTAAGGATACCGAAAGCTTCAAGATTTTGTTTTTTTCTTTCAATTCTAAAACACTTTGTTGTTCTTTATAAAGATGTTCCTGCAAACTCAACAACTTTTTTTTTAGCTGTAAATTAAGCGACTTAACTTCTTGATGTTTAGAAACTAATCGTTCAAGTTTATTTTGCAATCTATCAATGGTTGCTTTCATGAGCAACAAAAAAATTCAAGAATCGTTTTACATCTACAAAGTTAACATTGCTCGATTTATTTACAAACAAAAGCCCGTTTATTTTACGAGGTTTTTATTTTTGCATCTTTCAGTTCAATATTCGTTGTATAATGCGTCATATTTTAATTTATATCTTAGTTATATTAACCGTTCTTGGTGGATCTGCACAAAATCATCCTACTGATTATTTTCAAGCTCCATTAGATATTCCTCTTATTTTATCTGGAACATTTGGCGAGCTAAGAAGTAATCATTTTCATGCTGGAATTGATATTAAAACACAAGGTGCATCAGGACATAAAATTTATGCCGTTGCAGACGGATATATTTCCAGAATCAAGGTGTCTCCTTGGGGTTACGGAAAAGCACTTTATATTACTCATCCCAACGGATACACTTCTGTATACGCCCATTTAAGCAAATATCACGGATCAATTGAAGAATATGTAAAAAAAGCTCAATACAATGAAGAGTCTTTTACTATTGAACTTTTTCCAGGAAAAGAGGAATTGGTTGTGAAAAAAGGTGACATAGTTGCTTTCTCTGGAAACAGCGGAAGCTCTGCAGCCCCACATTTACATTTCGAACTCCGAACAAGTAAAAATGAATATCCACAAAACGGACTACATTTTGGATTTGATATAGCTGATGATATTGCACCCATTATTCGAGAAATTAAAGTGAAACCTAGAGGTAAAAAAAGCCAGGTAAATCAGCAAGAATTAGGTAAATTCTTCAAGCCAACTAAAAAAGGAAATATTTATAAAATAGAAAAACCAATTCTTGTGCACGGTAAAGTAAGTGTTGGTATTTACACTCACGATTTATTAAACGGAGCTGACAATAAAAATGGAGTTTACTCTGTGGATCTAAACATTGACGGAAATCAAATTTACTATCACAAAATGGATGAGTTTGGTTTCCATGAGACACGATATATTAACAGCCATATTGACTATGCTGAAAAGCAACTCAGCAATAAAAGAATCCATTCTTGTTTCCTAGAAGTAAACAATCCGTTAAGCATTTACGAGCATGTAGAAAATAACGGAGTGATAGATGTAGACAGTACACATCAAGGAAAATTTACAATCAAAGATGTCTATGGCAACACATCTGAATTGCATTTCATCCTAAAAGCTTCAGATTATATACCTCCCAATAACTCGAAAGTAAGCACACCTACAGCAGCAACCTTTCCTTACCAAGAGGCAAATATTTTTATTAATGAAGGAATAGAAATACACATTCCTAAAAATGCACTTTATGACACACTGCAATTTCAATACAGCGTTTCACCAGACACCCCTTCTACTTGCTACGCACCTATCCATCACGTTCACAACGAAAACACTGCTATACATAAATCCTATGCTATCTCTATTGAAAGTACGCTAGGTAGCACACTTAAGGATAAAGCTTTTATTGCACAAATCAATAAAAATGGGAAATTAACTTACAGAGGTGGTAAATGGGTTAATAACAAACTAACTACCAAACTAAAATCATTTGGAGGATTTTCCGTAGCTGTAGACACAATAGCTCCAACCATTAAAGGATTAAATATTTATCCAGGCAAAACAATGACTTCTTCTGCAATAAGAATGACTATTAAAGATGATTTAAGTGGAATTAAATCTTACAGAGGAGAAATTGATGATAATTGGATATTGATGGAATTTGATCCTAAAAGAGCTCGACTAACTCATTATTTTGAAAAGGAACTAGAAAGAGGAAAACATACTTTTAATTTAGTGGTAACAGATGATAAAAACAATAAATCTTATTACAAAGCAGAATTTATATATTAATCCAAAAGATTATTAAATGATTATTAAATATTTTTATGTACCCAAGAAGTAATTTTATGGAATATTCTAGTGGGTTTTTTCATAAATTTAATTATGAATAACTAATCATATTATATCTAAAATTTTAAAAGATGAACATAGAAGGAAAGAATATTATTATAACTGGTGGTAGTCTTGGAATAGGAAAAGAAACAGCTAAAGAGTTGGTTAAAAGAGGAGCAAATGTGTTAATTACTGGCAGATCAGAAATTAGACTTATTGAAGCAAAAAAATATACAGGATCTAAAATCATTGAATTTGATATTTCTGACCATAAAAATATTTCTAAAAATGCTGAAAATTGTGTTAATATATTAAATGGTAAAGTAGATGTTTTAATAAATAATGCAGGTGTTGGTGTAAGTAAATCTATTAGTGAATTAAATATAGATGATTTCTTAAGTGTTTTTAATGTAAATGTTTTTGGACTTGCATTATTCACTAAGGAAATTTCTAAATATATGATTAATGTGTCTTATGGAACAATAATTAATATTGGTTCTACCGCAAGTTTAAAAGGATATAAAAATGGAAGTATTTACTCATCTTCAAAATTTGCAGTTAGATGCCTTACTCAGTGTTGGCAAGCTGAGTTAAGACCTCACAATATTAGAGTTTGCCAAATTAACCCAAGTGAAGTTACCACAGCTTTTGGAAATCCTAATAGAATTGAGAGAGAGGAAATACATAATAAGTTAACAGCTAAAGAAATATCTCATTCTATAATTTCTGTAATTGAAATGGATGATAGGGGTTTTATTAATGAACTTAATGTTTGGGCTACAAATCCATTTAGTGAATAAATTAAGAATTTATAGAAAAATACTGCTATTTTCTATGTGTAAAGGACTCCAAATTCCTCATTACAAAATTTTATACAAAACTGTCGAATTTGTTCACATACCTTTTTATAAACAACTAACTGCTCTTCATCCGTTCCAGTAGCATCAGCAGGATCATCAAAAGAATGACTTATCCTTTTAAGAGCATTTTGAAAATAAGGACAATTATCTTTGGCGTGATCGCAAACAGTAATAACATAATCGAAAGAAATATCCTTGTATTCGCTCATCACATTAGAGGTATGTTTACTCACATCTATACCGGCATTTTCCATAACTCTTTTCATAAACGGATTTATACCATGCGCTTCCAATCCAGCGCTATACACCTCTGCCAAATCACCTAACATAGACTTTAACCAACCTTCCGCCATTTGAGATCTGCAAGAATTTCCTGTACATAAAACCAATACTTTATTCATAATAAAATGTCAATAATCAAGTTATTTTCAAATGTAAACATTTCAAAATTTCTAACACCTATTAATTATTACCTTTGATAACTTTATGAAACGCCTGCTTCTAATTTTACTTTGTACTTTTTGCTTCCAATCGTGGGCGCAAAATGTTGTCGGAAATGTAAGCCACATGGGTAAAACTATCGAAGGAGTTAATGTGAGTATAATTGGTAGTTCAATAGGAACATCTACCAACAAAGAAGGCAACTACAGCTTAGCTGTTTCAGCTAATAGAAAACAATCTATTGCTTTTTCCTACATAGGTTTCAATACAGAAAAAATTGAACTACCTATGCTCAAAAAAGGCCAAGATTACATACTAAATATCGAACTCAATACTTCACATATCAAAATTGATGATGTTAATATAGAGGACGAACAAATCAGAAATAGCACTTTTGATAAAGTTGACTCTAAGCATATCAGTGTTTTACCAACTTCAAATGGTGGTGTTGAAGGTCTTATCAAAACACTTCCCGGGGTTAGCTCCTCTAATGAACTAAGCTCTCAGTATAATGTGCGTGGTGGTAATTTTGATGAAAACCTAGTTTATGTAAATGGTATCGAAGTATATCGACCATTCTTAATACGCTCTGGCCAACAGGAAGGGTTAAGTTTTGTGAATTCTGATTTAGTGAATTCTATTAAATTTTCTGCAGGAGGATTTGCAGCACAATACGGTAATAAAATGTCTTCTGTATTAGATATTACCTACAAAAAACCAACAGAATTTGGAGGATCTGCTACTATGAGTTTATTAGGAGCTAATCTACATATAGAAGGTGTCAATAAATCAAAAAGATTCTCTTATTTAGTAGGTGCAAGAAAAAAGTCGACCAAGTATATTTTAAACAGCCTTGACACACAAGGGGAATACAATCCTGACTTTTCAGACATTCAAACATATTTGAATTATAGACTTAACAATAAATGGTCTATTAGCTACCTAGGCAATTACTCTAAGA
>CEUV01301089.1_pt1 | contig 15335 bp, 23 predicted proteins | sample 356401 | NCBI WGS metagenome assembly CEUV01 (sample SAMEA2622710, study PRJEB7988) | marine metagenome | isolation source: saline water (ENVO:00002010), including
AAATCAAATTCTTGTCTAGTTTGACAATCCTCCAAAGCTCTTCTCATGCCTTCTAAGGTAGCTTTAAGAATGTTAGTGTTTTCTATTTCAGCTACATCGATATGTTGAATGGAGTATGCTAACGCGTTATCTAAAACCATCTGTCTAGCTTCAGCCCTCTGTGCTTCATTCAGCAGTTTAGAATCCTTAATAAGTTCATGTTGAAATCCGTAAGGCATAACACATGCCGCTACAGTTACTGGTCCGGCAAGTGCGCCTCTACCAGCTTCATCTACACCAATTTCCACCGTGTTAGGGTCGTTAGTGTGACTGTGCTTTAATAATATGATTTTAGACATAGATATAACTTTAGTTGTTATATCTTAAAATAGTCCTTTGTTTCCGTATTTAGGTCCTAGTTCTACAGGTCTATCCCATCTCATCTGTAATTCCTTTACATAGAAGCCACATTTCTCATAGAAACCTACCACATCTTCTGAACAGTTTAGAACTACTTTATAGCAACCCTTCTCTACACCGATCTCAACTAGCTTTTCAATTAGCATTCTACCAATACCTCTTGAGCCTGCAAATCTTGACACCGCCACATCTTCAATTTGACCTACGCGATTACCACCTCTTAATAGTTTATTGATAACAATAATAGAAGCAACACCTACCACATTGCCCTGTTGTTCAGCAACATAATAGTGAATGTTCTTATCATCTAAGATATTCCACCACTGTCTATTGGAGGGAGTTGTTTTACCATCGAACGCATCTGTGTAAATATCACAAATTGCTTCTAGATCTTCGTAGTTGGCTTTACGAATTTTTACTTTTTGTTCTGGATTTTCCATTTGTCATATCTAGCCACAACCTCTTGCAGTATTTTAGCTCTAACTATATCTGACTCTGTAAAAATGTGAGTGTCAATACCCTTCACATCATTTAATAATTCAATAAAATCCGGTAAGCTCACTTGGGAGTTTGCAATATCCGCTTGGCTCACATCACCTGTTACCACCACTTTACTATCTCTACCCATTCTTGTAATGAACAACATTAACTGTTTGTAAGTTGCATTCTGTGCTTCATCAAGAATCATCAAGGCGTCATCAAAAGTATCTCCTCTCATGTAGGCTAGTGGTTCGAATCGAATTACTTTCTTGTCAAATAGTGTTTTAGTTAGCTCAACTCCGATGATTTTCTCAATGTTAGATTTGTAAGACTTCATGTAAGGATCTACTTTATCGTGAATATCTCCTGGTAAGTGACCCAACTTTTCACCCGCTTCTTGGATCGGCTTACATAACACTACTTCTTTAATCTCTTTATTTTGCAACATTTGTAGCGCGGTATAACACGCTGTAAAAGTTTTTGAGGTTCCTGCTGGTCCGTAACAAAACGTTATGTCGTTCTTTAAAATTCTATCAACATAATTTCTTTGGTTCTGTCTTAATTGAATTCTTTTCAATCCAGCAGTCATCTGAGCTGCTCTAGAGGTTCTTGCCATATTTTCAATTTTTTTAGTCGCCAGCCATTAAGACTAGTTCTTTTAACTTCATTAACTTGTTACACTTCTCGTACTCTTCAAGAGACTCAAAGTATTTAACCATCAAATCTATAAACTTAGATCTTTGTCCAATACCATGTGGTATTTCAATAAGTCTATCCTCATCTTTAAAAGCAACGAAGCGATTTACGGTCTTGGTAAAGTTCCTAGTAATTTGATAATAGCTAGCTCTCATCAGGCTATCTTTATCTGTATTTGAAATAAAACCGCTCATCTTCTTTATTGTCTTTTTGGTAGTATGAGTAACCATGCATATATATTTTTCTGTCACACCACATTCATCTGGAATGTAGCTGAAAATTATTAGTATATTAACGTACTATTGCTAAATTTTCGTTAAGTCCTATTGTTGTTCCTTCGTTCGTAAGCTTTGAATGTATTTAGCTTTCTGCAGTTGTAATCTTTTCTTCTGCGAAGGTTTGGTGAATTGTTTGCGCTCTCTTAACTGTCTCATTTGTTTGGTCTTTATGACCTTAGACTTAAGTTGCTTTAAAGCTTTTTCGATACTTGTTTTCTTGTTTAATTTTACTATTAACATAAATTACTGTTTACTTGTTGCTGCATTTCTAATAACTTAGCACACTTTTCGAAATCTTCACGGGTTTCATAGAACTTTAACATTCTAGTTAGAATCTCGTTTTTTCTTTCGGTAGGCATATCTGATAACACCACATAAGCGGGGTGTTCCATCATGGCTTGGTAAAGCGCGCCAAAAAAAGCAGACTTATTGTTAACCATTAGGCCTTCAATAATCATGTCCCATTTGGAATTAAACTTTCTATTCTTTCTAAAGAATCTATCCATTTTTGTTTTCGTATACTTTCTTTATATATTCGAGTTGTGTCTCATTTAGTTCCGGATAGCTTGCATTTATTTTACACAATAAACTTCCTCGAAGTTGAGAGTTGTAATCTGGCCATCCTTTTTCTCGAACTCTTAGCACTTTACCTGGTGCAGTTCCTTCAGGTACTGTAATCGAGATTGGACCATCCAATGCTTGAATCGTTACTTTTGTACCTGACATAATTTCATACCATGGCAAGCTAACTTGAACCCAAACATCGTTACCTTCTAATATAAAATCTGTACTAAAACGTACATGTATTGTAACGATCAAGTCACCTGGTGGAAGTGTAGAATTGAAGGGATGTGGTTGACCCTTTCCAGTTAGTCTAAACTTCTGTCCAGTCTTGACTCCTCTTTTTAGATTGATAGTTGACTCGTAGCCGTTTACCTGAAAGGATTTGCTACATCCATGGAATGCTTCTTCAAAAGTGATATGCATGTCAACATTGATGTCAGCACCTCTTTGTGGTTGCTGTTGTCTAAATTGACCTCCAAAAAATTGATTGAATATATCACCGAAGTTACCGTCCATACCACCCATGTTTCCAAAGTTGGCGAACGGATTATCTTGCACAGCGTCGTACTGTTGGCGTTTATTTTCATCGCCAATCACAGCATACGCTTCTGCAATCTCTTTAAACTTGTTCTCATCACCACCTTTATCTGGATGGTGTTGCATGGTAAGTTTTCTATAAGCTTTCTTGATTTCTGATTGAGTTGCTGTTTTATCTACACCTAATGTTTGGTAGTGGCTCACTCTTTCTCAGATTTAGATTGTCTTATTTCACGAACTTGTAGGGACTCCAGTTTAGCTTTACGCTTCTCTGCTAAAGCTTCACGCTTGTTTGACATCTCCATTGCATCTGCAATCCTCTTAAGTTGTTTTGCTATTTCTTTAGCTGTCTTTTCGTCCATGTCTATTCTTTATTAAATCGGACTCTCCATTTTGAAAATCTTGATAAGGTAGTGACTTATCTTTCTGTCCAACATGGGGACCGTTAACCATTATAGTCTCCTTATATGGGTTTGTTTCAACGCCTTGATCTTCTAGCCACTGCATCATATCTTTCACACTACCCTTAAACTGTCTAATTCTCTCTAGTTCAGGATGGTCTGAAGCGAAGTCTTCAAATAATTGTAGATATTTCATTAGTCTAGCGATCCGTATTTACCTGAGGACATATCTTTACCGAATTGGTCGATCGCCTTTGTTCTGTAGTCAATATACGCTGGGTCTTCATGGTGGTTTCTACTAGCAGCTCCAAAATAGGAGTTAAATCTGTATGACGTGATTGCATCACCCTTTTCTTTGAATGCCTTTGTCATCTCTTTAACGATCTTGATAATCTTTCTTTTCTTTGATGAATTGATAGGTCCTTTGAACTCTTCACTAGACGGCGCAAATGAAGATGTGCTACTAGTTACTTTAATTGATCTTAGAGTTTCAGGTGCATTCTCAATTAACTTGATAAAGTCTTTTAAGTTGTCTGCAGTACCTGACCATGAAGAGACTCTCTCCTCACCGTTAACACGAGTGGAAGCGTATTCTATCTTCTCATTTAGAAATCTGTAGTATGGTTGGATATGTTTCATGGTTTATATATCATCATAATAATGTAATAAAAAAACCCGAACTTTCGCTCGGGTTTATTTCGGGGGCCCGCACTTCCGTTATGGTAGTGCGTTAAGTTATATATCTTAGGACACTCGCTCTAATATCTTGTCGACCTTTTCTAGCTCATTTTTAAGCAAAGTACACTTTTCATATTCTTCAAAGTCAATAAAATGCTTTAACATAAACTGAAGTGTTTCTTTTAGCTGAGTCATCTCCTCTTTGTTCATGTGGCGAACATGCCACTCTGAGACGCCATTCTTAGCCATGTTCTCATAGTTATGTTCAATGGCTTCATAAATCATACGTTCTTTGTAGTCCTGCATCTTCTCCTCGAAGTCAGGATCGTTTAGATAATCATCAATGTTAAAGTTTTCGTCCATTATGCTTTTCCGATTTTAAGGTTATTAGATTGGAATGCCATCTTGTATTCTTTCAACAAGTATTTAGCTTCCTTAAAAGTTTCGGCAGTGTCAACGACTTCCCTACCGTAGTCAAAATATAGTATGTTCCACATATTGTATTGGGTTTTAATTACAGTACTAATATACGAAAAATATCTGACATAAAAAAATTTTGAGGCAACTATTTTGAAGAAAATCTCAATTACTTGATTGAGATCTTCTTCTTGTTGTCTGTGCTCTTAAAGTCTAGCGTCAAGATACCGTCTTTCATAGTAGCCGTTAGCGAATCCATGTCAACTGTAGCTGGAAGTCTAAACTTCTTAGTAAATGCTTTTGCAAAGCCTTCATCCTTCTGCTCAGAGCTGATTGTTAGAATCTGTCCTTCTACTTCGATATTAATATCCTTCTTGCTAAAACCAGGTAGGCTGACCATTAGGCAGTTATCACCCACTTTGTATTCAGGGCCTAAAATGCCTAGAGTATCCCACTCGCGCCTTGGAATAACATTAAAGAATGAATCGAATGCTCCGTCAAAAGAGTCTTGTGCTAATTTTGATAAATTTGTTAAGTACATAGTTTTAATTTTTGTTTTACTTTATTTTTGTGCGTCTTGCACAGTAACTATAGTGAAAGAAGTATGCCAAAGCTATTTTTAAGACATTTCGTCACCTTTTATCTAGATCTTAGTGACAAATTGGCAGGCCTGCAATTTTTAATATGACATTTGCGGTAGCCTTAATATCTTTCTCGCAATAAATTTTAATCTCTTCATGTCTACCATTCCAAAAATACTCAGATACTTCTGAGCCAGACATGGCATCTTTAGGTGAAGGAATACCTAGTACTTCTGAGATGAGACCTAATTTAGCTGAGTCCCAACCTCCAAACTGCCAAGTCTCTTTCGTATCGAGTAGACAGTTCTCCCAAGGCTTTTGTTTATGTAGGTGGAAGTGTGAAGGTACAGATACACCGTTAATAAGCGCTCTCTTAATAATGTATGGCATATCGAAACCTTTGATGAAGTGACCTACCCACTTCATACCTGGATATTTCTGCATAATCTTAGACGACATTTCGCAGAATTGCTTAAGAATATCTTTCTCGTCTTCTCCGTTGAATGAGACAGCCTTAAAACCATTAGGGAAGCCTGTTTCATCAAACTGTAATTGTCCTATTGAGATACAAACAATTCTACCCCACTCTGGATTGAGTCCAGCCATTCTAGGCCACATCTTATGTGGGTCTTCAAATTCTGCTAATTCAACTGGGTTCTTTTGTACCAGTTGCATAGTCTTTAGGTTCCAGTATTGTTCGAGTTCTGGGTTCTCGTCGATAATCTCTTGAAACGTCTCTTTCTGAGTTGCGGTCTCAATGTCGATGAATATCATTTGCTTTAATTCGTCTAATGTGTACATATCCTTATATTTCCTTTAAATACTAAAAAACCGCCTAAGTTACCCTAGACGGTTAGTTATACGTTCGAAGTTTTATTTGTTTCTAATAAACTTCCAGACTAAACCTAAGAATGTATTGGCTTTAAATTTCTTGCCTTTGTAGTTTAGTAGGTAGTCTGTCCTTGTACCTTTTTTCATAATGTTAGTTTTTAAGTCATCCAACCGCCACCAGCTTCCCAATCTTTATGGGAAGATAGTAATGAATAGGACTCGAAGTTTAGACCAACTTGGATGTAACCTCCAGTCACTGATTTAGGACATTTAGACTCGCTCATATACCAATCAGGTGCTTCTTGAATCCTACCATTCAGGAAATCAAAAAGTGGATCTACGTGCATGTGGTGGATCCAGATGTATAGGTGCATACAAGTGTAATTAGGTTTACCCATTATTCTACTGAAAATCTTTTTTTGTCAAAATCAATTGTTGACGTTATATCTTTCTGTTGGTATGTATCTACTTCCTTCTCGTCTGTTGGATTTAGTTTTTTACCATAATAATCTTGATAGACTTTTTTATAGAAAGGTGCCATTACACCGTAGAGAGGAGCAAACTCTGAGGACATCTCTACTACCCATGGTTTCCCATCAGTATCTACCATTAAGTCAATTGAATATAGATCTAGGTTCTCATGTGTCTCGTTCATTTCCTGAAATACTTCATTCCATTCTTCAGGCAATTTGTCTAGATTTTTCAATACGTACTTAAAGTAGAGTTTATCCTCTTTCTTCTTTGTCATCTCTTTGGTCTCCTTGTTACCATGGACTCTTTGTACCCACATAACAGGCTCACCTCGCCACATCATTATTCTATGTTCTTCATCGATGTCTATCTTCTCGCTGAAGACTTCGAAATCTTCTAAATCCGCTTTCTTAGCATCCTCTAGTGTGTCAAACTTTTGAATACCCATTCCTGAGTATCTGTTATCAGGCTTTGCTATGATAGGGAATTTTAACTGATCTAGATCTTCTGGTTCAGAAACTGTCTTAGGTACATGCTTCGAGTCTTTGTGTGTCTCGTGCCATTTTACCTTAGATGCAATTTCCATCTTCTTTTCCTTAGGATTATAGATAAGATCTTTAGGAGTACCGGCATCTAATAACCTTTGAGTGTGGATATTACAAAAGTTAATTACAGGCATATCAGCTTTAAATGGCTGGTCACCTTTCGTAAAGATCTGCATAAAATTTTTAGTGTATGTAGATTTATCGGTTACATACTTAAAGTCTGTAAGCTCTGTCGATACACACATAATTACTTTATGCAGCTCTCCGCTTTTCTCGTTAAGGAATGTTTGAAGATCTTTAATCATAGATTATATATCTACGACCTTAAGACGGGAATACTTCGATTGTTCTTTCTTCTTCTACTAAATCTGCCCACTTACCTTCGTATCTGGTAGCCTTGACAATATGGTTATCAACCCAGTGATAGTTACCACCTCTTGGTTTACCCATTAGTAGACCATGGTATTTGAATCCATGTTTATCTAACCAAGCTTCTGTAATATCTCTAACCTCTTCAGTTCTTGAAGTAAAGAAAGTAATTACATGACCTTCGTCATACCACTTGTTTAGTGTTTCTTTTGCACCTGCATAAGGTAAGACTACTGACATTCTCTCTGGCTCTTCATTAGGTACGTCATCTGTAATCGTGCCGTCAATGTCAATTAGATAGTTCTTACAGCCATCGTTTAAAACAGGGGAGACTAGGTGTCCGTCATCTCCTGTTAGGGAGTTTAATTTAAGTTCTCTTTTCATATTAAGAATTGTTTATATAAATGTAAAATTGATTGTAAAAATCTAAGAAGTGTTGGTTGTATAGATCCCATGTAATATCTACACCATTCACTGCTATGATTTGAAAATTAGGCGTATGTTTGAGTACGCCTTCTCTGAATCTAGCGAAATCTGCTTTTTGTTGTTTTGTGAACGTATGATACTCTGCTGCAATATGGTCAACTTTAGAGTAAACGTATTTGTAGTTGTCAGGTGTTATGATTTGATATTCATATCCTTCAACGTCCATCTTCATGAAATTGATTTTATCAATGTTCATGGTTTCTACATACTGTTGGAATGTGATGCCTGCATTGGATTGAAAATCCAATACTCTGGTAGAGTCTGTTTTTGGATTAGTACAAGTATCTACTGTAACTTCTCTAGTTTCTGCTAGAGCTATTTTAGAGCATTGAACTCTATCTCCCCATTTTGCCATGTTTTCAGTTAGGCATTTGAAATGTGGAGCATAAGGTTCAATACAATATATTTTAGTAGTATTGTAGCTTGGATTAGCTAGAGGTTTACTTAAACCTGCCATAGTAGCTTCTGCAAAGGCGCCAACGTTAGCACCAATATCTAAAACTACATCTCCAAGTTGTATTTCTCGATGAGCATGATAAACTCTTTCTGTTTGCATTTCTTGAGTAAGCTCCTTACTCCAATCAATCATCTCACCCCAATTAAAATCGTTATGCATCTATTAAGGTTCTAAGTGTGATCTGATGAATGAGACGATAATGTATCTCTTACCGTTTGTAATCGGTCTGGCCCCATGTCTATGTGTAATCATTCCAGGGTGAAGTACTGCTGTACCAACTTGTTCTGGATTTGAAAGTTTTTGATACTGTGGGAACCAAGTACCTCCGCCACTAAATTCATCATTTAATTTAATAACCATCGTCAGGTGGCTTCTATCATGGTGTAGGGATAAGTGTGATTGCCTTGTTGTAGAATATCTTGCCATGAAGTTCTCGTTAGAGAATCCATCCCAAGATTTACCTTCTAGATTCCATAAGTGAATTGCTAAAGGTCTTACCACTTCATCCAATACTCTATTGTAAATATCATCTAATCCAATTTCATGTAACAGTACATCGTTTGTTGGATAGAATTCATGTCGATCGATAGTCCATTTGTCTTTTGCTTCTGCTAGGGCGATCGCCTCTTTACAGAATTTAGGGGTAAACAAAGGAAATTCAAATACATTATCACCTCTATCTGTAACCATTAGTTCAAACTCATGTTTAGATACTGATAAGTTAATGTATTTCTCTTTCCATGCTTCCCAGTCAGATGTGTCTAATATCTCATAGTAAATTTCATCTGCTTCTTTAAACCAAGCCGGATCTGGTTCTCCACCTGGTTGTCCATGTTGTCCAACATTTTGTTTAGGAGCATTTGGTCCTGTTAAGTTAGGACTATCTGCACCTGGTTCAATGTTAGAATCAAAGCTGTTTCTATTTTGTACCATAAATTGCGAATTTTTAGTTGCCACTATATTTAAACTAGGTGGAAACATTTGTCTAATATCATCCCTTCTATGTGGATAACCTAATGCACTCAAGTATTCGTCTACTGGAATTACATTCTCTTTTAATCCACCAGATAAAAGATGTTTTGCAGTCATAGAATTTTTAATGACATAGGCATGCATGTTGTAAAAATGTCTTGGCCTTACCCAATGTTCATCTACATATTCTTCTTCTACGTCTTTTTCTATTTTATCTCTACCAAGGAGAGCCACGTTCCAATCCAGATCGTTTGGATCTGGTAATGCAGCGATTGAACCCCCTTCACTCATTAAGAAGTCGTCTTCTAAAACTAAGGAAAGTCCTAAACTGTCAAAGACAATCTTCTCCCATATTTCTCTATGCCCTGCAGCGCAGCCAACTTCACCGCCTAAGACTGGTCTCTTCCACCAGTCATTCCATGTTGAATCCCCTAAGTTCCAACCATCATATATGTGATAATTTTCAGGTATAGAACCATCTCTACCGTCATATCCTTTTACGATTTCATAAGGAGTGTTTTCGTAAAACTGACATTGACCTAATCTTTCTACAATGTCCGCTTCTGAGTTTTCAGGATCTAAAGAAAGAATATAAATTTTATTAATTCTCATTTGCTACTAATTCTTTATGTTTAACATCAAATCCTAATTCAAAATTGAATTTGATAGTTTCGTTCCATGCGTCAACTGCGTTTGACCAAGTAAATAACTTAGCTCTTTCTTTAGCTTCTTTAAGAGCCTTGTTTTTTAAACCTGGGTCTAGCTTGTCTATTATTTGTACTGCCTGATTAAACATTGTTTCATAACTGGCTTTAGGTATTTTTATGCCGCTTTCTACTACAAAGTCTAAGGCTGCTACGTCGGATGTAATACAAAGCACATTTGACATTTGCATCTCAAGTGCGGTAGTACAGAAAGTTTCTTCGTAATGAGTTAGATATAGCCAATATGTAGCTTTAGCCATGGCAGCATACAATTCATCTTGTGATACTGAGCCCATGTCTGAAACTCCAAGTGGCTTAAGTTTCTCCATTAAATCTAAAACACCTCTATAATTATTCCAACTTTTCTTTGGACCTCTTGGATCTGCATATCTAGGATAGTAAATATCTAATGTTGCCTCTGGCTTTACTGCTTTAATTTTATGCCAGTTTTCTAGTAATTCAATTAAACCCCTATCAACAGCAGAAGTCCAAATAAATTTATTAGGATCTTTAGCAACATTAAAATTATGTCTCTCTGGATCTATACCATTAGGGCATGATTGTACAATACCTTTCCAATCTAAGTGAGTTTCTTTAACAACATCAGCAATACATGTATCTAAGATCTTTTGTGCTGACCAATTAGATGGTGTAATTACTGTTTGTATTTCATTCCATATCTTATTATAGTCATCAAATAGCTCGAACTTATAGTATGGCTCGTAATCTGTATTATGCATCCAGAAAGCTTTGTACTTAGGATCTAATCCTGTATCTTTCATATATTCTAAGAAGTGAATATAGTTAATACCTATAACAGCGTCAAAATAATCGGATGGTTTATCTTTAAATTCTTCAATAAAATCATTGATGTAATACCAATCTACACCGTCAATTTTACCATTTGAATTATGTAGTTCTCCAGCGACTACAACCTCATGACCATATTTAGTTAGACCTTTAGTTATTTCTAACACTGCAGTTTCAGTACCACCTAATCCTGTTTCTGTAGCACCATTCCACTTCTCAAATCTATAACCTGTCCAAAATAATAATCTCATATATTATCTGTAATGTGCACCACCTACCCAAAGAACTAGAGATTTTCTAGTACCTACTTTAACAGGCGATACTCTGTGCATCATATAACTAGGAAATAAAACAGCAACACCTTTACCTCTAGGGCAAGTTTTAGCGCCGAAGCCATCTGTTGCATCACCACCTGAACTAATTTGTAGTTCACCTCCTTCATATTCATCCATACCTGATAGTTGGATTGTGATAGAAACCTTTCTTCTAGAAGGTAACTCACCAGGACCTATATCTTGATGCCAATCATAATGCCCATTCTCATGTGCATAATATTCTGTGTATTGAATACTTTCTGGAGCAGAGTGTAAGTCAAAATCCCAAAGGGCTTCATTTGCCTCGCGTGCATATCCAATTAATCTTTCATATAGCCAATCCCATTGTCCTTCTTTTGGAATCCATTTAACCATTGAAGATCTAACTCCATTAGGATCGTTTCCTTCAACTTGGTTTCCATCAGTTCCGATAGTGGTGGCTCTTTCTATTGGTAAAGATTTAGCCATTTCAATAATCCTATCAACCTCTTCTTCGGTTAGGGCATTTTTATACCAATAGTATTGTTGGGGGTCGTTTGTTTTCTGATCGAAAACATATTCTTTTTTCGACATTAAATTAGTGTTTAAAGGTTATACTAAAAAAATATAAATTGTTTACTAATTATTTATCTAACTCAGTACAGAACAGTTCGTTAGTGTAAGCTTCTGCTTGAAGTTCCCATGGTCTTAGAATCCACGGTACTTTCCAAGACCAAACTTGACCTTTCCATAGCACATCTGTTTGTCTTTCTATTAACCAGTTCATTCTAAATTGATAGACATGTACTAGCTCATGAAAGAATGTTCTTTGCGCGGTTGCTAAATCATACCTAGGGTTCATTTGAATAAAGTAAACACCATCTACAATTTCAGTAGTTAAACCGCCTATTCTAGGATGTAATGGTCCAAACTTTACTTTAATCATAGCCTCTCTAAATGGAGGTCTATTTAAAGAGTCCGCAATAAACGACATAGTACTCTCGTTATCCCAAAGTTCTTGTATCGTATAGTTATAGACCTTATCAGATTCTATTTTACTAGTAGGTCTTTCGGTATGTAAAAGAATACCGATTAGAACCAACAATATAGGAATAAGTCTATGCAATGAATAAGAGTGTGATTAGAATATATGTATCCTAGTCTCTTACTCGTCTGTGATGGTTGCTGTTTGTGAAAGTGTTGGAACGGTGTTACCTCTACTATCTTTATCTTTAAGAGTCATAATGATAGTTTCAGGTCCTTCTGCCTCAGCGTCCAATGTGTAATTTAATGTAACTTGAGCCTGACCGCCACTAAAAGTAAATACACCTCTTGCCCATCCTTCAAGATCAGTGTCTAAGCCTTCGTTCTCTTCAATCAGTAAATCATCAGGTGAATTAGCTATATACAATACATCTTCATCCGTACATGTAATATCTGCTGCAGAAGCAGTACCCTCAATTTTAAAACCTACACGTAAACCATCTGGAGCATTTGTTGCAGTTAATGTCCATAGAGAAGATGTACCTTCGGCACCAACAGTAGGAGTTACTGTTAGTTGATAGTTAGTAGGAGCAGGATCTTGGGTTGTACTTGCTGCTCTCGTTGGATAAGTTTCAGTAATCGGCATTGACAGAGTTGTTTTAAGTGCGTCTGCTCTAGCATTTAATTCGTTTAATGCATCTAAACATAAAACATACAACGCGTCGTAGTCGATCCAGTAATAGTCTTCATCTGTTTCTAACCAATCCATGGTTCTAACCAATGAAGGCTCAACCGCCATTAAGTCCTGTGCAATTAAACCAATTCTTGTAGGGCTTTGACCTGCTTCGGCTTCTAATTGATCGAAACCGAAATCATTACCTAACATATTATATTGATAAAGTTTAGCGCTCACTGCTCTAAGCTTTGCTACCGCAGAGCCCGGAGATTCAACTATATTAGAAGATAGCTTCCACTGTGCAGCCGGCTTTACGTCAACTGGATATGCAAATGTATTTTCATTACCTGGTAATTGGTTACGTGTAGCCCAGTATCCTATTTCATCTATAACTCTTTGAAATTGTCTCATATCTTATCTATTTCTATATTAGCAGAAGGATGTACCTCCAGTTACACTCATACATGAACAGTTATATGTACATGTTACATTAGATCCACATACAGTTACTCGATAATAATAACCTACGGAACCATAAGATGTGCCGCCACTGCTATTCGTATATCTGAAATAAGCAGTACTGTAACATCTACTGTTAACTGTAAAGTTAAATGCCATTACACCTCCACCTGGGCCTGAACCACCACCGGCTGGACCTGCTGGACCCTGTGAACCAGTTTGACCTTTCTGTCCTTTTCTACCTTGTGGACCTGTTACACCTCTTTTACCAATGTCACCAGTTCTACCTTTACTACCCTGTGGACCTTGTGCACCCACACTACCTTGTGGACCTTTTGGACCTGTTGGACCTCTATCACCTTGTGGACCTTTTGGACCTGTTGGGCTACTTCCGACCGGACCTTTTGGTCCTTGTGGTCCCGTTGAACCTGTTGGACCAGTTTGACCATACCATCCTATATGACCTTTAGTACCTACTGGACCTTGTGCACCAACTTGACCTTTTGGGCCTTGTCCACCTTGAGCACCTTGTGAGCCGCCCTGACCTTGTGGACCTGTAGAACCAACATCACCCCTTGGACCTTGTGGGCCTGTAGAACCATCTGCACCTCTTGAACCTCTTAGGCCTTGTGAACCACCTGCACCAACATCACCCTTTGGACCTTGTGGACCCTGGGAACCTTGTTGACCAAGAACACCTTGGAAACCTGTATTACCTTTTGTACCCTGTGAACCTCCAGAACCAACAGCACCCTGTGCACCGACTGGGCCTTGAGCACCTTGAGATCCAACACCACCTTGAGCACCTTGAGATCCAATACCACCCTGAGCACCTCGAGCACCTACATCACCCGCTGGCCCCTGTGGACCAGTTCCACCTTGAGCACCTATTGCACCTTGAGCTCCGACTGGGCCTTGAGCACCTTCGTCACCTGTTGAACCAGGAGTTCCTGATCTACCTGCATCTCCAGTATCACCTGGTGCACCAGCTAATCCAGCTCCACCTTGACCTCCAACTGCACCTTGTGCACCTTGAGCACCATCATCACCAGGCTCACCTCTCGAGCCTCTTAAACCTTCATCACCTTGTGGACCATCAGCACCTTGTGGACCAGTAGGACCAGTTGTACCTTGACCTCCTACACCACCAAGAAAACCTTTTGTACCAGGCTGGCCTTTTGCACCAACTGCACCCTTTGGACCTTGTGAACCAATTGGACCTTGTGAACCTTGGTCTCCAATACCACCTTGTGGTCCTTGTGGACTATCACCTTGTGCGCCTTGTGGTCCTTGTGGACTATCACCTACAGTACCTTGACCTCCTACACCACCAAGAAAACCTTTTGTACCAGGTTGACCTTTTGCACCAACAAGACCTTTTCCACCCTTAACACCTTTATTACCTTTTGTACCTTTTGAACCTTGTTCACCCTTTTGGCCTTTATTACCTGCAGGTGCTCCCTCAGCCCCTAATCTAAGTCCAGGTGCGCCTTTAGCACCTTTTCTACCTTTAGAGCCTTTTCTACCTTTAGTACCTTTATCACCAGGATCTCCACTGCCACCAGCAGCACCTTTAGTACCCTTTCGACCTTTAGAGCCTTTAACACCCTTTCGGCCTTTGATTCCAGTATCACCCTTAACTCCTTCTTCACCCTTTAAATCTGGGAAGTTTTCAGCATTAAGGTTATCTGTAGTAAGCGCAATGTTACCTGCAATAAGTATTTTTTGATAATTCGCCATTTATCCTTTCGTTATATTAAGAACCGGAATTAACCTGATTCTCAATAGCTGTTATTTTAGTATCTAGTTCTTTAATTGCTTCAACTAGAACTGCTGAGAACTTAGAGTAATCAACACCTCTATAATCATCTTCTACTGGAAGACCTGATAGTCTAAATGTTAATTCAGGGAATTGAGCCTGAACTTCTTCTGCGATAACGCCGTATCTAGGTTGTGTACCCATACCAACACCTTGTGCAAATTCATTAGGAGTCCATATAACACCTCTAATAGCTTTAATTTTAGAAAGTGTATTACCGATCGGTCCTTGAATTGTTTTCAATCTGCTATCTGAAGATCCTGGAGGGCCTGTTGGACCCGTAGAACCTTTCTGTCCCTTTTGACCTGTTGGACCTTGTGAACCCGCTGGACCTGCTGGACCTTGTGGACCAGTTGCACCCTGTGGGCCGTAAGGACCTTGTGGACCAGTGTTACCTTTAGCACCTTGTGGACCAGTTGGACCAGTGT
>CEUV01110585.1_pt1 | contig 15330 bp, 8 predicted proteins | sample 356401 | NCBI WGS metagenome assembly CEUV01 (sample SAMEA2622710, study PRJEB7988) | marine metagenome | isolation source: saline water (ENVO:00002010), including
TAGGTGTCCTCACGGTATGGGTCAAACCGCACCTCACCACCGAGGCCACCCTCATCGGTAAACGTGAGCCCTGGTGGAAGTCGGACCAACATCGGCGCTTGCATAAAGCCCGCTGAAACCGGCAGTGCGCCATCCATGGTGAAGCTCACCTGCCCGCCCACTTCCACCGTGCCAAGATCGACGTCGTGGCGCGTGATGGTCAGGCCGTTCCTTGAGGCGCAGCGGTAATGCTCGCTGTACAATTCTGCATAGCTCCAAGACCTCGGACAATCGTCACAGCAGAAACACCGACCTTTGCGGTAACTCTGGAACGGTGCAGCAAGGCCCCCTTCGCAGCGGAGGTTGTCAGGTCCGCCACCCGTGGGCAGCGCGTATGCTGAGGCATCGAAGGTCGGCGCGGCAAGGGCATCGGTCCGTCCAAGGATGTGCAGGTCTTGGGCCGTCGGCTCACGGCAGTAGCGGTCGTCATCTTCGGGCACGTAGATGAGCGAACGGTCGTCCTCCAAGACCACCTGATAGGGCGCGAACATGCCCTCTGGCCACGGGTCTTCGCGGTAGTTGTGCGCGATGATGCGGCCTTGCTTCCAACCGAGTTCACCAAGGTTGCACAGCACCGTTGTGCCGACCTCAAAACGGTAGGACGTCATGTCTCGAGCACCTCATGCCTCGCGGCGAACGAGAGCGGCACAAGCCAGCAGCAATCCGAGCATCATCGAGGCGCCCGCGTTCAGCGGGGTCTCGACGGGCGCCTCGGGTGGCGCCTCCTCCACCTCCACCGGTGGCGCGGGCTCGACGGTGATGGTGCCGACCATGCCGACCGACTCGTGCGGCTCGCAGACGAAGTCGTAGGTGCCGTTGGTGCCCACCGGGAACTCGACCGTGTGGTCCACCGCGCGCTCAGGCTCCCCCGTGTCAAAGAAGCCGTCCTTCGCCACCGCGTTGTGTGGCAGGGCCTGACCGCTCCAGAAGAAGCGCACCTCGTCGCCTTCGGTGATCGTCACCTCGCTGGGCGTGAAGCGCAAGTTGGTGCTGTCCACAGAGATGATGACCGTCTCCGCAGCGGCGCTCACGCAGAACAAGGGGAGCATGAGGCACAGCACCAAGGCTCGACGCATGGTGTAAGGAATCACGTTCTGTTCTTGAAGTCCTGTTGTGACCTGTGGGCTCACTTCAGGGGACTGAGGTCCAACGGACCGGCGTCGAGCAGGGTCACGCCAGGGATGAACAGGTTGGCACAGAAGCCGTGCCGGTAGACGATGGCGCCAGCCCCCCACTCCTCGATGTAGCGGTTCATCTGCTTGGCCATCTTCTTGCGCTGGAAGTCGACGTCGGCGCCGTAGAAGTGCTTGGCGTCAATCCACGCGACCGGTTCACCGTTGATCTCCACATGGTCGAGGAAGAGCAGGTCGGGCGTGCGGATGGGCCGGCCGTGCTCTTGGGACTGCTCCTTGACCATCTCCGGCTGGCGGCGCAGGCGCACGCCTTGGTCCTCGAACCAATCGGCAAGGATCTCCTCGAAGAGGTCCGCGGCTTCGGCGGATTCGCTCTGGTCGACGTTGGAGACGCGGTCCGCGGCTTCTGCGGCTTCGAACTCTTCGCGCTCGCGCTGCTTGAGGCGCTTTGGATCCTTGAAGGACTCCTTGATTTTCGTCTTGCCCCAGCCCTTTTCGGCCAGCACCGTCCGGAAGATGTTCATCGGTGGGAAGTCAAAGCGCTTGGACAACTCAACGATGGAGACGCCCTTGTCGTAGGCCGCACGCAGGTCACGGCCTCGGGATTGCATCTTGTAGTGGGAATACACGGTCTTCTGCTGCAGCAGGGCGCTGCGCAGCGACAGGGCCTGCTCGAGGGACATCGCCTTGCCCTCGAGGTTGGCGGCGATCTCCTCGACGCGCTCATCGGGCAGCCAGCCAAACTCGCCCTTGCGCACCACCAGGCCAGCAGTCTCCTCTTCGGTGGCCAACGGTACGGGCGTCAGGGGCCACTCGAAGGAAAAGCGTCGGGGCTCGTCCATGTCCTTGGGAAAGCCCATCACGGGCTCGTCTCGGTCGAAGCGCCCTTCCGCCTTGGCGTTCGCGTCCGCGATCGCGTCGGCTGAACGAGCGCGGGCATCGGCGATGGGCGCGCTGCCGTAGCGCTTGGGCCGGCGGGAACGGTTGCCGCCGCGTCCTCCTGAGCCCCGACCGCCGCCGGAGCCACGGCCTCGACGACCGCCGCCCCTGTTGTTTCCACGGGAGGAGCGGTTGTCGCTCATGGCAAGGAGCGGCTGACGACGCTCCTTGAACGCGCCGGTTACGCGTCGCAGGCGGCGGCGAGGTCGACGACCCAGCGTTCAGCCAGGCGAACCACGTCGCTGCGAAGCCGTCGACCGAGCAGCCGGTGCATGCCCTTTGGCGTCCATTTGACCGCGGCTTCAACGCCGCCTCCTTCCTCGGCCAGCACGGTCAAGCGCAGCTGCAGACCGAGGAAGGCTCGCCCTGCTGGGCGCTCGCCGCGAAGTTGTCCCTCGAGTTCCAGCAGCACCTCGGCAAAGGTGGGGGACGTGCCCTCACGGACCTCAACGATGCGCCACCGTTCGACGAGGGGGGCGCCGCGAAGCAAACGGTGGATTTCGAACCGCATGTCCACTTCGGGCCGCTCCACGGTCGGCGCCATCATGGCCGGTTCACCCACCATCCATTGCGGCCATGAGCCCAAGGCCATCAGCCGAGCACAACCTTGGGCCGCGGCTTCAGGCGCGAGCGTGCGCTGCCGGTGCGTCCACTCGTCCACGTTTCGGGACCTGCATGCTCGCCATCATCCCTTCGCACGAGTGGGGACCACCCTTGATACGGAGAAGGTCCCAATGCAGGATATGCGTCGGGTCGCCCTGCTCTTGGTTGGCCTGCTCACGGTCAGCCTCTGGCTGCCTGCCGCGGTCGCCGAAGAAGGCGTGGAGAGCACCGGCTGGGCCCTGACGGCCGCTGGCTTTGGTGACGACATCCCGTACGACCTTGCCCGCAGCGGTGAGCGCATGGTGGTCGCGGGCACGTTCACCGGTTGGATGAGCCTCGAGGACGATTTGGATCCCCTCGAAACCAACTCCACGACCAACAACCTCGACGGCTTCATCGCTTGGACCCACCCCAACGGCACGTGGTCCCACGGCAGCACGGTCACGTCCGCAAACGGGACGGACGTCATCGACCGCATCGGCGTGCTGGCCAACGGGGACCTGTTGGTCGCAGGCCGTGCCTGTGCCGGTACCGCTGGTTTGGCGTGCAACGCCACCTTCGGCTCCTCCCTGACCCTTTCGAAAGCCTCGTCCGGCGACCACGGTCTGGTCTTCCTCGCTCGCATCACCGAAGCGGGTGTCTGGCAGTGGGCGCGACAACTGAATTCAGAGCAGCCCATGCAGGTCCTCGACGTGGCCCTCCAAGGCGCTTCAGTCTACGTCGCCGTCCACCACCAAGGCTCTGTTGAGGTGGACGGGCTGGACGACCCCATTGCAGGTCAAGACCGCGAAGCCGTGCTGATTGTGGAATTCGATCAAAGCGGAACCACGGTGCGTAGCCTTAGCGTCCAGACCACCCAAATCATCGACGAAGTGGCGTCCTTGTGCGTCAACCGCCAAGGCGAGATGCACCTGGCCCTCACCTTCGGTGAACGCCTGATCGCCGGTGAACACGTGTTGGTCAGCGCCGGCGGCACCGACGCCGCCGTGCTCCGGCTTGGCGAAGGCGAGGACTTTGCTTGGGCCACCAGCACCAACAGCAGCGGCGACGTTCAGGCGATTCGATGCACCACCGGAGCCGAGGATGGCGTGGTCGTGGCCGGTGCCATCAACGGCGAGGCCGCCTTCTCCAGCGCCACCGCTTCCTCCTCCCAAGGCATCGACGTGTGGACGGCACGGGTCTCAGGTGGCGCGGAGTGGTCCAACGTGGAGGTCATCGGTGGGCCCGGCACCGACGTGCCCGTGGATGTGCACGTCGACGCCAGCGGTACGCGCATCGTGGCTGGCATGAGCAGCTCGAGCATGGCCCTGGGCGCTTCCGTGCTCGAAGACATGGACGGTGAGGACGCCGGCAACGCCTACGACAGTTGGTTGGCGCACCTTGGCAGCACCGAAAACACCCGATGGGCCCGGAGCCTCGGCGGCACGGGTGACGAGCGTCTGGCCGCCCTGAGTTTCGATGCGAACGGGCGTTGGGTCATGGCCGCTAGTTTCGATGAAGACCTGGACCTGGAAGGAAAGGAACACCGCGTGGAAGGTGGCCGAGACGTGCTCCTGTGGGCTTATGCTGCCGACCTTGATGACGACGGTGTTCTCGATGCCATCGACGTCTGTCCACGCGACGCGGACCCGGACCAACTTGACCTCGATGCGGACGGCGTGGGCGATGCCTGCGACATGGACGACGACGGCGACGGAGTGGCGGACGATCTCGACGATTGCCCCACCGGCGCAGTCGGTTGGTGGAGCACGCGCTCCTCTGACCATGACGAAGACGGGTGCAGGGACAACGACGAGGACTTTGACGACGATGAAGACGGCGTGTTCGACCACAACGACGCGTGCCCAAAGGGACCCGTCGGCTGGGTCTCCACGCCAGAAGAAGACCAAGAGGGCGACGGCTGCTCCGACGTCGACACCGATGAAGACGGATGGGTCGACCAAGCGGACGTGTGCCCCAACGTGTACGATCCCGGACAGGCCGACCTTGATGGCGACGGCGTCGGCAACCTTTGCGATGACGACGCCGACAACGACGGCGTGCTGGAAGCCGACGACGGTTGCCCCTTGGACTTCAACGCCTGGACGTCCACACCCTCCAACGATCACGACCGTGACGGATGCAGGGACGACGGCGACGACCAAGACGACGACCAAGACGGCGTGCTGGACGCCTTTGACCGCTGCCCGACGGGCATGGTCGGCTTCCCGCCTGAAGCGGATCACGACGGCGACGGATGCGCCGATGACGAGGACACGGACGACGACGACGACGGCCGCGTGGATCCTGCTGACGGATGCCCCCGCGGCATGGTTGGCCGCTTGAGCCTCGCTCTGGACGCCGACGGCGATGGATGCTCTGACGCAGAGGAAGACGACGACGACGACCAAGACGGCGTGAACGATGCAGTGGACGCCTGTGCCCGCACGCCATTGAGCGTCGTGGTGGACGGTCGCGGTTGCAGCGCGCTGCAGGCCGACGACGACCAAGACGGCGTCTCCAATTTCCTCGACATCTGTGGGGGCACCGCACCGGGACTCCGCGTTGATCTCAACGGATGCGCCCTTCCGGGACAACTCAGCGACGGTGCCGAAGGCGGCATCGGTTGGCCTGCAACGACGCTGCTCGTGCTCGCCGTGCTCGTCTTCGGGGCGGCAGGATGGACCTTCCTTAACGGACGCGACCGGGATGCGCACGCGTCACATCCCGCATCGAAGCAACACGCGACCGTGGGCGAAGAAGAGTGATCACGCAAAGACCACAGAAGGCGCGTAAGGCATCGCGGCGCCTCCACGTCCTGTCGTGTCCTCTGGACTTTCAGCCATGACGACCTCAACCCGCTCGAGTTCGAGGGTCGCCGCGATGAAGTCCGCGTTGGCGGCAAGGTTGGCTGCTTCGTCAAGCCCGCTCAGCAAGATGCGACGGATTTCGTCGTCCCACTTGAACACTTGAGGCAGCATGCGCTTGCCCCAGAATCCCATGAGTTCACCTGTTCGAGCCTCATCGACCAGCCCGAGGGAGGCAACGCGACCTGCAAAGGCCTTGATCGGTTGCTCCTCGGCGAGGTGACGCAGCGCCGCCTCTGCAAGGGTGCGGCGCCATGGGGCACTGACGGCGAAGGTGGCGGTGCGGGCCGGTCCGTCCAAATGGCGCTCAGCGACGGTCTTGACGCGGCGGGCTTGATCGAGCATGTCCCTGAGGTGAGCCTCTTGGTCCAGCCGCAGTTGCGCCGCCTCGGAAAGCGGAGCCGGCATGTCCAGCACCCGTGAGGCCAACAGGTCGTCGTGGCCCGCAGCCGCCCACCATGCTTCGGCCATATGCGGCGTGGACACCGCCAAGAGGTGAGCCCAACGCTCGAGCAGCACACGCCCGAGGGCCGCGCTCCCAGGAGCACGGCGGAGGTACCAATTGAGGTCCTTGACCAACTCAAAATGACTGATTTCAACCGCCTTTCGCAGGTCGTAGCTCTCCATCGCATCGGCCCACTCCAAGGTGCGCTGGTCCAAGCGCGCCTCCATCCACGCGTCCATGGGGTGCGCTTCTCCGTCCCACGACAAGAGCACGTCGGGCAGGGTGAGCAGATGCTGGATCACGCGATGATTGGCTTCGACGGCCGTGTCGGACCAGTCCATGCCGGCCGTCGGATTGGCCGCGAACAGGATGAACAGGCGGACCGTGTCTGCACCATACTGTTCGATCATCGCCTCGGGCGAGACCGTGTTGCCCAGTGACTTGCTCATCTTCGCGCTGCGCTCACCCAAGGCATCGCCACATTGCGCGCATGGGGCGCCAGCAGCCGATACGGGCAAGGTCACCGCGCACGAGTCGCACCAAGGCGCGGCCTTGTTGACCATCCCTTGGCAGAGCAGGCTCTGGAAGGGCTCATCGATGCTGTGAAGCCCGAGATCACGGAGCGCTTTCGTCCAAAAGCGCGCGTAAATGAGGTGCATCTGAGCGTGTTCGATGCCACCGCAATAGAAGTCCACGTTCATCCAACGGTCAGCGACGTCCGCGTCGAAGCACATCGCCTCGTTCTTTGCGTCCACGTAGCGAATGAAGTACCACGACGAGTCCACGAAGGTGTCCATCGTGTCGGTCTCGCGTCGTGAAGGTTCGCCGCATGTGGGGCAATCCACCTCAAGGAATGAGGGCGACGTGAGCAAAGGATTCCCGGTGCCCGTAAACGCCACATCGCGCGGGAGGACCACCGGGAGGTCCGCCTCTGGGACCGGGACCACACCGCACGAAGGGCAGTGGATGATGGGAATCGGGGTGCCCCAATACCGCTGCCGCGAGACCAGCCAAGGACGGATCTTCCAGTTGAGCGTTCTGTCTCCTGCTTCGGCCTCTTCCAAGGCGGTGATCACCGCGTGCTTGGCCGCATCACCCTCGAGCCCGTCAAAGCCAGGCAGGGGAGAGTTGATCATCGGACCCATGTCTTCGTGCGCCTTGGTCATGGGAGCATCGTCGGCCTTGCCGTCAGCGATGACGCGCCGTACGGGGAGGCCACACGTCGTGGCGAACTCGAAATCGCGCTGATCGTGCCCGGGAACGGCCATCACGGCCCCGGTACCGTAGGAGGCGATGACGAAATTGCCGAACCACATCGGGATGCGCTCCCCCGTCAGAGGGTGAATCACGTGCAGGCCTGAGAAGAGGCCTTTCTTCTTCTTCATCTGCTTGATGCGGTCAAATTCGGAGAGCAGCGCCACCTCATCGCGGAGTTCGCGCCAAGCGGCTTCCTCCGGACGCCCGGCCATCAGGCCAGCGGCCATTGGGTGCTCGGGGGCCATCGTCAGGAAGGTGACGCCAAACAAGGTGTCCGGACGGGTTGTGAACACGCGGACTTCGCCGAGGCCGTCCTCGAGTTGGAAGGCGATTTCCGCGCCTTCCGAGCGACCAAGCCAGTCCTTCTGGAGCAAGGAAACGTGCTCTGGGAAGTCGATGGTGTCCAGGCCGTCAACCAATTCTTGAGCGTACTTGGGCAGGTCGAGGAACCACTGGCTCATGTCTTTCTGGATCACCGGGCCGTTGCATCGCCAGCATCGGCCCGCCTTGACCTGCTCGTTGGCCAACACGGTGGTGCACGGTTCGCACCAGTTGACGGGCGCTTGTTCGCGGTAGGCCAAGCCTTGTTCGAGGAACTTCAGGAAAAACCACTGGTTCCACCGGTAGTAGTTCGGGTCGTGGCTCTTCACCAAGCGGTCCCAATCGTACGAGAAGCCCATCCGCTTGATTTGAGCGGTGATGCTGGCCATGTTGCGTTCGGTGATGTCGTGAGGATGCCCGCCCTCTTCGATGGCCGCGTTTTCGGCCGGCATGCCAAAGGAATCGAAACCCATGGGATACAGCACATCGAAGCCGCGCATGCGCTTGTAGCGGGCCACAGCATCACCGATGGAGTAGTTGCGGACGTGCCCCATGTGCATCTTGCCCGAGGGGTATGGGTACATCTCGAGGCAGTAGAAGGTCGGACGGTCCCCCTCATTGGGAGCAACGAACACGCCTTCCTCGTCCCAGCGGCGCTGCCACGCCACTTCATCGACGCGAATCGGTTCGTCGCTCATGGACCGTCCTCGGGCCGTCCGAGCCGCGCTATGGACTTGAAACCAACCGCCTATGAGTGCCGTTCCATGTCGGTCCGCTCAAGCAGGTAAATCGCCTCGCGCGTGAGCACGTAGCGGGAGCGGACGCCCATCTTTTGCTTCTCCACAAGGCCGTAGCGCTCCAACGTGCGAAGGTGATGGGAGATGAGTTGCTGGCTTCGCTCGAGCCGCCGAGCAAGTTCAGCCTGAGTGGGGAAATCGCCCATGAGGCCGTCATCGTCGAGCATGGTCAGGATGCGCCCCTGCAGCGAGTTGGGGTCCATGGAGAGCGGGGGGACCGGGAGCTGGTCTTCAGCGATGCCGGGGTGGAGATCACCGGTGAGGGGGTAAAAGCGGATCAGTCGCCCGTCCTTTCGTCGCCAGATCTGCTCCTCACGCTCGAGCACCCGAAGGTGATGGGTGGTTTGGCCGTTGGAGAGGTCGAGCGCACTCATGAGTGCGCGGAAATGGCATCCAGGGTTGGCCTGAAGGTACCCCATGATGCGTCCACGCTGGAAACGGCCGTCCGTGGTCTCCTTGGTTCGCCCGATGAAACCGACCAGCCACAACCCTGCTGAAGAAGCCGGCAACCGCCATGCTTCGTTGGTCAGGAACGCGGTCGCGAGAAGACCAAGAATGGAGGTGGACACCACGGTGGCCACCACCGCGGTTGGCGTCACGATGGGGGCGTCGCTGGGCGCTTCGACGACCGCTTCGGGCTCGTCTTGCGCTGAAGTTCCTTCAGCCTGAGCAGGGGTGGGCATGCGTTCCTCTTGCACCTCAAGCACGGCGATGGGAGTCGCGTCAACGCCGGTGCAGGCTGGCGCTTCATCCGCATCTTGCACGGTATAGATGCCCCGGAGGTCAGCCCGTGGGGCCCAGTCGACGGGAACCGCGCTGGACAGCGACAAGTACGAGGAAGGCCCGGTTTGGAGCACCCAACAGGCCTCGCCAGAAGCTTGTAGACCGATCCATGCGCCCTCTTCAGTTCTGGTTGGGGCTTCGACCACCATGGCATCGTTGTCGTCCGTCGTCTCCATGCTCTCGACGCCGACCGAGAGGGACGCAGCGTGCGCCACCGGTCGGGCGGCCTGAAGATGGAATTCCATGGCATAGGTGCCGTCGGTCAAGACGTTGCCTTCAGACGTGGTGAGCATGAAACCGCCCATGTCCAAACGCAACACGGCATCGGTGGACGGGAGGTGATATTGGCGCCCATGCCGTCCCTCACACCCGACCATCTGATCGAGGAGGGTCGAACCCTCCTCGTCGTAGAGGATCATTCGCCCGGAACAAACGCCTTGCAGCACAAGGTCGGAGGCACCTTCCTTGGGGCGCACATCGATGTGCAGGGACGGCGGAGCGTCTTCGTCCTGTTCGAGCCATGCATCGATGGACAGGCCATCGTCCGAGGCGCAGCCCTCGGCTTCTTCATGTTCCACGGTCACCGTGGTGGCCGCGCTCAGCGCGAGGTCATCCGCGCGGGCCACAATGGCGTAACTGCCGCTGGGCACCGTGCATCCTTGGGCGTCAACGAGGCTCCAACCGAGGCCTTGGAACTCGAGGTGTTCGCCAACGTCGAGGGAACGGCGGTCGTCGAGGTCGAGGCAGGGTGCGTTCCAACGGCTGTCGTAGACCACGTGTCCCGTCGCGTCGGCCGCCCACCAGTCCGCACGGCATGTGGTCGTCGTCTCAACAACCAAGTCGTCTTGGCCGAGGTTGCTGATGCGCATGGTCGGTTGGACGATTTCTCCGGTCCTGAAGGCGTCGTCCTCCCCATCGAGTCGAAGCGTGAAGCCGAGCGCGTCGGTGTTGGATTCGTGCCCAATCGGCGTGTGCTGCACCGTTCGCTCACCGGATGGCGTGGACAGCGTAAACGCCCCCGCATCGTCGAGATCACCCGCATCGAGCGTGATGGCCGCGACCAAACGGACTTCCCATGGTGCCAAGGCCTCAACTTCGTCTTGGCACGAAGCGAAAGGCGTCCACGCCGCGTTCACGAGGTGCAAGGTGCACGCCTCGGTCGGCCAGTCCAAGGGGGTGGCCCCGGCGTTTCGCCAGCGCAAGAGGAGGACTTCTCCATCTTCTGCGACCTCGGTGCGCAGCACGCTGATGCCCTCCAAAAGGAGGTCTTCTGGCCATGCAACTGCTCGCTGAACGTCAACCGTGGTGCTTGCCGTGGCGCCTGAAGCGGGATGAGACACACGCAGGTCATAGGTACCGGTGGAGAGGTCCAGATCAGCGGCGTCCACCGTAAAGGACGTCTCCAAGGCCTCACTTCCCGGGGCCAGACTCAGGCCGCGTTCCTGGCCACGACAGGTTTGCAGGCCGTCGACGACCGTTGCTCCGCTCTGATCAGCGATGGAGAGCACCAAACCGCAAGAAGGGTCGGTGGTGGTGTCCACCGTTTCCTCGCTCGGATTTACCAAGGCCGCGGAGAGGGTCAGCACCTGTCCATCGGTCAACCATGGCCGATCGAGCGGCGTCACGTCGAGTTCGACCTGGAGGCTCTCGCTCGCTTCTGCAGAGGCCATGGCTCCGAAGGGCACGGCCATGAGCATCGCCAGCAGAACGAGGGTCACCACCCCGCGCCCTCGCTGGTCCATGAGCGGTGAACACTGCTCCCCCTTGAAAGGGCAGCGGTCCCTCGGCGGGCCATGCCCGAGCCAGAACCCAGCGTGGTGCATACTTCTCCAGGATGCGAGGTGCTGCAAGCACAACTCGGCGGTTGGGACAACCTGAACCACCTCATCGTGTGCACGGCCACCAAGCATGCGGTCGTTGTGGACCCTTTCGACGCAGCGTATTGGTTCAACGTGGCGGAATCCCGCGGCCTGCACCTCATCGGTGCGTGGTTGACGCACAGCCATTGGGACCACACCAAAGGTGTTGAAGAAGCCCTTGAGCGAGGTGGAGAGGGATTCGAAGTCATCGTGCATGAAGCAGAATCTGAGCGAGGTTGGGACGGGCCGCACACCCGAGTGCTCGACGCTGCCCCCCATGTGGCCACGGCCCTCCACGTCGGCGACCTGACCTTCGAAGCCGTTCGAACACCGGGCCACACACCCGGGCACCTGACCTTCCTTGGTCATGGCATCGTTGTTTCAGGCGACTGCCTGTTCTTAGGACGATGCGGTCGGGCCGACTTGCATGGAGGGGACCCTGCGGCCCTGCGCGCCTCGTTGCTGTACCTCCGAAGCAGGATGCAGGCCTTGCCGGACGACTGGGTGGTGCTGCCGGGCCACGCCTACGAATTGGCAGACGGGCGCGTGCCTCACCACCTCAAGCTGGCCGATGTTCTCTCAGGGAACGAAGCCATGGCTGCGCTCGATTCAGACGAAGCGTGGGCTGCGCTGCCCTTCCTCGCCTTCGACGATGCGTTGGCGCGCCGTGCCCGCGATCAGAGCTGATCCAGGTCCGGCATGCTCGGCATCGCTGAGCGCTGGGCCTCGGCCTGTTGTTGCTCGTACTGCTGCCATTGAGGCACCGGAGCGGCCGCACCTTGGCCGGTCCAACCGAGTGCCCTCGCTTCGTCGAGTTGACCCTGTGCCACGTAGTAGTTGATCCACTCTTGGCGGCGCTCTTCTTCTTCGTTGAAAGCCGCGTTGGACAACTTCTCGTTCTCCCGGGCGCCAAGGGCCGCCTTCCGGCCAGCGTTGCGGGCGATCATCGCCAGCGCCACGGCCGCAAGCATGAGCCCAACGACACCGACCAGCACGAGGGTGAGCGTGTCAACTTGGGCGCCGATGTCGCCGCCGCCGAGCGCGGCATCCCCGTCGCCATCGTCTTGTGGTGCCGTGATGGTGCAGGTGACTTGCCCGCGGACACCAACCTCGATGCTCGGGTCATACGGGCACGGATCAGCGTCATCTGACGTGCCGTCATCGTCAGCGTCCGGACACCCATAGGTGTCGTCCGTTGACGTGCCGAAGATTTTCCTGCAACCGTCGGACTGGTACGCGTCAAGGGTGATGTTGTCCCCGTAGCCGTCGCCGTCAAAGTCGAGCTGCTGTGAGACGCGGAGCGGGAAGGCATCGGGAAGATTGCCGGTTGGGTTGTCGCCACGTCCGTCACCGTCACGGTCCGACCATTGCGTCACGTCGTTGGGGAAGGCATCGCCTTGTTCTTCCCGGAGCATCAAGAACATGCCTGGATTGTCCTCGTCTTCGATGGAAACGACCTCGTACAGGTAATTGTCACCGTAGCCGTCACCGTCGCTGTCAACCCACTGGAGACCATCATCGGGGAACACGTCAACGTCGTCAGCCCAGCCGTCAAAGTCCGCATCTGGGCAACCGAGGCGTCCTGATTGATTGGAGCGACCGTACTCGTTCACGCAGGAATCGCCTCCACTGACCGCGTTGTTGTCACCGTACCCGTCACCGTCGGTGTCGTTCCATTGGAAGGGGTTCTCGGGGAAAGCATCGACGTTGTCCATGTAGCCGTCAGCGTCGCTGTCGGGGCAACCGCGGCTCAGCGGGGCCTTTGAACTGCCTGCAAGCGTTGGGCAGACGTCTCCAGACTCGGACACGCCGTCGCCGTCTTCGTCGACGAAATTGTCCCCAAAGCCGTCACCGTCGGTGTCCTCCCATTGGAGGGCATCGTTCGGGAACCGGTCGCCGTTCGTGCCGCTGGGGTTGTCGCCGTAGCCGTCACCGTCCGAATCGGCCCACTGGCTCGAATCGTCGGGGTACAGGTCGGCGTTGTTGCCGTCGGGGTTGTCGCCACGGTTGTCGCCATCGCGGTCCGCCCACTGGGTGCCGTCGTCCGGGAAGGGTTCTCCAGCGTTGGACCAGCCGTCACCGTCACGGTCGGCGCATCCGAACACGTCACCGTCCGAGGTCCCCGCTTGGTTGGGGCATGCATCGGGCTGGTTGCCGCTTTCGTTGTCGCCGTAGCCGTCACCGTCGGAGTCGCACCATTGTGTGGGGTCGTCCTTGAAGGCGTCTGCACCCGTGCACTCGCCGTTCGGGCCCCAATCCTCGGTGGGGTCCGACCAACCGTCGCCGTCGCTGTCAGGGCATCCCAAACGGTCCCAGAACGAGTCCCCGACCACGTTTGGACACCCGTCCGACGTCCCGGAATTCGGGTTGTCACCGATGCCATCGCCGTCGGCGTCGGACCACTGGGTGCGGTCGAGCGGGAAAGCATCGGGCATCGTGGCGCCCTCGAGACGCTCACCTGGCCAGTGCGGCGCGCGGTTGGCGGTCCAGGCCGGATCGTCGTAGTTGTCGCCGTAGCCGTCACCGTCCGTGTCGTTCCACTGCTGTGGGTCCATCGGGAAGGCATCGCCGCGCTGGTTGATGTGGAGCTGGTTGGTCTGGTTGATGTCGTAGAGGTAGTTGTCCCCGTAGCCGTCTTGATCCGCGTCAGCCCACTGCTCGGGGTCCCCGGGCCAGACGTCTGCACCGTCAAGGATGCTCCATCCGGCATCCGGATCAGAATAGCCGTCTCCATCGGTGTCCAAGCAGCCGAATCGATCCATGCTGGAGGCCCCTGCGGTGTTCACGCAAGCATCGGGTTGCGTGGCGGGCGCAGGGTTGTCCCCGTAGCCGTCGCCGTCAGAATCGTTCCACTGGCTGCCGTCGGAGGGGAAGGCATCGACGATGCCGTCGCCTTGGTCCGTGGAATTGTAGCCGTCGTTGTCCTCGTCGATGTCGGCGTACCAGAAGTAGACGCCCTCGTCCCCTCGGCCGTGGGCGGTCACGAAATGGGTGCTGTCTGGACTCCACGAGAGGCCGTAGATGATGCCGCAATTGTTCGATCCACCAAAGCCTGTGCAGCCACCTGGTCGAGGCCCGGTGAAGTTGTCGATCATTCCACCGGTCGTCGTCTCGGCGATGTAGGTCGTCACGGCGTCAGCGCCGTACCAGTACATCCCCGCGGCAATGTGTCGGCCGTCCGGGCTGAATTCAATGGAGGCGCAGGAGGTGGTGGTTTGGTAGCCCCAGGCCACGCTCCACGACGATCCCGTGTATTCGTACATGTCCAAACTGGCAGAACTCCCTTCCCAACCGCCGCACATGGCGATGTAATTGCCATCGGGCGACCATGCAATGTTGTTGATGGCTGCCGGCGGGCTGCTGACGCTGCTCATGGTCTGCTGAGAGGTGACGTTTGACACGTAGAAATCACCGTTACCCGCCAACGCGATGAATTGCCCGTCGGGAGAGAAGGCAGAGGCGTAGAAACGGTCCTCACTGTTCGGGTTGAGGCTGTGCAGGTTTGAGCCGTCGCTGACCTTGATGAGGAAGACCTGCCCGTTCGTTCCACTGTTGCCCGATCGGCCGATGGACACCGCGACAAGGTCGCTGTCCGGATTGAAGGTCACGTCGTAGACGTAATCGCCACTGCCCACGTCAACGCTGATGCTCCCGTGGACGGAGGTCATGTTCGAGGCGTAGTAGATCTGTATGGTGTCGTCGTCCAGTCCTGCAGCGATGTACTGGCCGTCAGGGGACCAGTCGACGCTGGTGACGTCTCCCCCAGAAATGGCGTTGGCTGAGCGGACGTTGGTGTGGGTGGTCGCGTTCCACACGCGGACGAAGCCGTCCGAGGCGGCGGTGACAACGTGCGTGCCATCGGGCGAGTAGTCCACATCGAAGTAATCGCTGCTGGATGAGATGGTTTGGATGTTCGTAAAATTCGGGTTGGAGATGGTCCATCCGTCGTTGAGGTCCGAGGTGCCGTCGCCGTCGGTGTCCGGGCACCCGTCGCGGTCGACGGTGGAGGTCCCGTACGCGTACGGGCAGGCGTCGTTGGCGTCTTCCACACCGTCACCGTCGATGTCCGCGGCCGATGCAAGCAGCGTCATGGGAAGCAAGGCCAGAACCATCATGCCCGTGAGAAGGACAGCACGACCGCGGTGCGCTCGAAGAGTGGTCATGGTCATTGGATGTCGACCAATAAAAAGGCGTTATGGTGTTCTTGTGCACTCTGAGGCGCCACGATTCAGACAAAGCCTTGAACAAAGGACGGCAAGCAAGGACTGTGGCCACCGACCTGCCGAAGGTGTCTGTGGCGGTCCAAGA
>CEUV01053950.1_pt1 | contig 15328 bp, 13 predicted proteins | sample 356401 | NCBI WGS metagenome assembly CEUV01 (sample SAMEA2622710, study PRJEB7988) | marine metagenome | isolation source: saline water (ENVO:00002010), including
TTGAATTTGACCACAGTCTTTGCTGAAGACCGTTACTTTGAGGCCCTGACTGATGTTACAGATCCAGAGAGGAAGAGAAAAATCATCGGTGAATTATTCATCAGAATTTTCGAAGAAGAACAGGCCAAAGTTGGTGCAAAGTACCTAGTTCAAGGCACAATCGCACCAGACTGGATTGAGTCAGGTGGTGGCGTTCGTGACACAATTAAGAGCCACCACAACGTTGGAGGACTTCCTGAAGACATGACTCTAGAAGTTGTTGAACCTCTACGTGACTTGTACAAGGATGAAGTCAGAGACTTAGCAAGAGAACTCGAAATTAGAGTGGCAGACCGCCAACCTTTCCCTGGCCCGGGACTTGCTGTGAGGTGCCTAGGTCCACTCACTAAAGAAAGAGTGCACGTAGTTAGAGAGGCTTGTGCTATCGTCGAAGAGGAATTGGAGGCAGCAGCGGCTGAAGGCAAAATGGAAATTCCATGGCAGTACTTTGCAGCATTGCTCCCAGTGCGCTCAGTCGGTGTACACGGTGACGTTCGTGCATACGGAGAAACCGTTGTAGTTCGTGCAGTACAATCCCTTGACGGTATGTCAGCGAGATACTCAACGATTCCTCATGACGTACTAGCTAAGATCAGCACTAGAATTACTAACACGGTCAAAGGTGCGGTAAACAGGGTTGTTTACGACATTACTCACAAGCCGCCTGGTACGATAGAGTGGGAGTGAAATATTCACAATGGGGTCTTGAACCCGATTGCTCTTACGATACACCAACCAACTCTAGCTTCCCATATTGCGAAAGCGCCACCAAAGATTGCCCCGGCAACACCTAGCCACCAAATAGTTCCGTCAAGCAGTCCAGATAGGATTATTCCTGCAAGAATTAATCCTCCTAGAACCGCCGCGATTCCGAGTTTTAGCCGTGCCGCTTTTCCTGCTGCTCCAATATTACATTCCATGTTCTCACCTACTATTCTGCACTCAGTTTTGCCCTAATTTTCAGGTAGTTGATTTTCATCCAAAGTGACATCTTTGATGTAACTGAAAGTTTGAGTGGTGCGGAGAATACATCCCCGGAGCGTCTAACTATTTCATCAAAAATCTTGGTGTAAGCGTCTAGCATGATTCTTGGTTGGACTCGAGACCGTGGGTCAAGATATTCGAATAAGTGAACTGCTGATGTTTGGTGTCTCCTGACAACCTCAAGGTACTCTCTCATGAAGGAGGCCCAAGATGGATTTTGTGGGAGGTTTGGATTTGATAGATCTTCAACATCGATGTTATGGGAGGACAACACGTCTTTTGGAAGATAGATTCTACCTCTTCCATAGTCTTCAGAAACATCTCTTAACACGTTGATTAGCTGCATCTGAATTCCCAAGTCGATAGCGTGTAATCTAGCAGCTCTATCTTCATATCCATATATCTCAATGAGAATTAATCCGACTGCGGATGCGACCTTGTAACAGTAGGACCGTAGTTCATCCCATGTGTTGCACATTACAGGGAATAAGTCATCTTCCATTCCTTCGATTATTGTTTCAAAATCCTGAAGTCGGATTGAAAATTTGGTAAATACATCTTGTAGTGCGATAAATACGGGCTCGTCATTTGGTGAGATTTTGCCTTCTTTCGCTTGGTGCAATTTGTTTCTAATTGAAACTAGAGCCATGAGTCTCTGATTGTGGATCTCTTTCGGGTTGGATGGTTTGCTGCCTGAGTGCAGTTCTCTGAGCATTAAGTCTCGTTGTTTGGTCTGCTCAGTAAGTTCATCACTGATTTCGACGGTTGGTTCTTCATCTCCATCGACGATATCATCCACCCATCGGCATAGGGCGTAAACAGCATGGACTGCTCTCCTCTTTTCCCAACCCAATGCAGAGAATGAGCTGTAGAATGTGGTTGATGCGTTTTTGCAGATTTGTTGGCACTGCAAATATGCATCATCTATGACCTGAATTTCCATTTCGATTCCTCAAGATTGGGTTGGGCTGCCTGGTGTAATTTCGGATTTTTGTGGTGTTACTAAATTCGATGACTTCGTTCGTCGCTTTCTACTCTCAAACCATGTGTCTACACCATTCCAGTCCGGTCTAATTCCAAAACTGTCACAGATTAACTTAGAACTGATTCTTGCTGATTCGTAAATGACTGGCAGGCCACTTCCTGGGTGGGTTCCTCCCCCAACAAGGTACAGATTCTTGATTTCATCAAACTCGTTCTTTGGCCTTCTCCACAGCATTTGGTCTAGTCCGTGTGCTAGGTTGAATACAGCACCTCTGTAACAGTGCTCTCCCCAGTCTTCTGGAGTGATGATTAGTTCAGATACAATGTGTTCTCTTAGGTTTTCAAAGCCGAGTTTATTCTCGATTTGGTCAATTATTCTGTTTCTGAATGGGTCCTTCTCATCATCCCAATTGATGTTTTCATGGATGTGAGATACAGGAACAAGTGCATAGACAGTTGAGCAACCATCTGGCGCCATTTGTGGGTCTGTGACACATGCGTTTTGCACGTAGACCGATGGGTCGTCCCAAGTTAGTCTGTGGTGTTTTTCGATGTCTTCTAAGTTTGAAACGTAGTCCTTTGAAGCGTAGATTTGGTGGTGTGGTAGATCATCATAAGTTCTGTTAACACCAAGATAAAGCATGAATGTTGAACATGAATACTTCTTGTTGTCAATTTTCTTGTTTGACCACTTCTTTCTGACATTGTCAGGGAATAGGGAAGTCATACCTTGTGCGAAATCAGCATTCATGACAACCTTGTCAGCATAGAATTCCCCGTTTTCAGTTACAACACCCTTGATTGTTTTCTTATCCATTATGACTTCGGTAACAGCCTCGCCCATTCTGAATTCCACGCCCATGTCTCTAGCTATTTGTCCCATTCTTTCGGAGACGCTACCTAGTCCTCCCATCGGATGGAAGATTCCATATTCGTACTCTAGGAATGCAAGCATTGTGAACAAACTTGGACAGTTGAATGGCGACATTCCCAAGTATTTTGTTTGGAAGGACATTGCTAGCATCAATCTGTCATCATCGAAGATTTTCATCAAGTCTTTGGCAACAGATCTCTGTGGCCTTAGGACACCAGCAACTCTCATTGCTCTCTTCGATAGTAAGTCGGTGGCTCCGAACCATGGCTCCTGAAGGCATTGCTTGGATTTGTCCAGCTTCAATCTGTTATCTTCTAGATATTTCTTGAAACCTTGAGCGTTCTTTTCTCCGGACAATTCTGCAATTCTCTCTACCATTTGGTCGATGTTGCTGGTACAATCAAGCATCCCACCTTGGCCGAAGATAAGTCTGTAGTTGATGTCTAGTTTCTTGAGCTTCAATTCTTCATGAGCGTCGAGACCAATCGCTTGGAAAATATCCTCAATTACTTCTGGGTAGTGGAAGAATGTAGGTCCTAAATCATACTTGAAACCGTCTTTTTCGAAGACCTTGTTTCTGCCTCCTACTCTTTGTGACCTTTCAAAAACAGTTACCTTCACTCCAGATTTTGCAAGAAGCAATGCAGAAGCTAGGCCACCTGGACCTGCACCAATAATTGCCACTGATGGTTGTTTTTCGCTATTCATAGTTTTCACGCCGTTGTTTTACTTATTAAAGAGGGGTTTTTGTCCACTGCTTTTCTGCTACTCATCGGTGCCCTTTCTAAGAGCGTAGATGTGTCGATTAATGTAGCAAATTCATCTAGGTATGGACCCATTGAGGAAATTAAATCCACATTTGGGTGTCCTTTCAGAACCATGCCGTCCATGTACATCAGTGAACGGATGATTGGGAATGCTTCATCGCCGAAAGAACATCCTGCAAGAACTGCAGCTTTCACAGTCTTCATCATCTGCTGGGTGAGTGAAACCTCACTTACCGATGTGCCAACGAATCCATCATACAATTCGAACATGGAATCGTAGTATGTTTGTAGGGTCTTTCCAGTTGGTGCTACGTCAGCCATCGTTAACATTGCATCGAAAGCGTTCTTCAATTCTCCTTTTGCTAGGAAAAAGAAGAATCCAAACAGTGCTTTTCTGACGTGTTCTGGTGCTTCACAAATAGCTCCCGTATCGATGAAAATGAAATTTTTATCGTCGCTCATCATTGCGTTTCCAGGGTGTAAATCACCATGGAATACACCCATCCCAAACATGTATGCTCCATGAATTCTAAACAATTGGAGGAGATCTTCCCATTCCATTGTTCCGGAATTCAAGTGCGATTCAAGAGTGGGCTCCACAACTTCTTCCATTACTAGCACGTTTTCGCTAGAAAGGTTCTTCCAAATTTTTGGAAATCGTAGTTTTGGCATTGGGAATTTATCGCTATACTCGGCAGCTAGTCTTTCCAGCCTTTCTTTGCCTGTGATTTCGTTTAGTAGGTTCAACTCTCTTAGAGTGTAGTCTTCGATGTGATTTAATAGACCAATTGGATTGCCAACTTTCTTGAGTTTTGGGTTGAAGAATAATCCCATTTTCATCCATCTTTTCATTCTCTTTACGTCACGTTCGAAGGACTTCTTGAAATCTCCTTTTATGATTTTGATAACTACCTTGCTACCATCATTCAACTCAGCCCTGTGTATCTGTCCGATACTTGCTGCTGCGAACGGGACTGGCTCAATATGTTTGAACTCAGAGCGGAAATTGTCATCGGTATACTTTGAGAGAAGTTTCTCAAAATTCTCGGATGGAATAGTTGGCGCCCGGCTGTATAATTCTTGAAGTTGGATACATCTGTCGGGCTCAAGTAGGTCAGGGCGGAGTGCGCAAATCTGCCCTAGTTTGACTGCTAGCAAGCCCATGGACTGAATCTTATCGATGTCAACAGGTTTCTTTCCCCTTAGTTCCTTAGCGAACTTGATGAGTGTCCCCAAGCGCATGTTTTGTAACATCCTTGGTGAGTATATTAACTTCCGTTTTACTTCCTCAATCGGAGAGTTCTGTGGAATGCGAGGTGTGTCTGTGTATGATGTAATGCCAGAGGTCGTTTGAAACTCCACTTCCCTCTACCCTCTGGATTGCTACATGTGTATCCTTTGAAAATCTCGCAGATAATGCACCCTCGATAATGCCGTCGTCCATCTCCCACATTGGAAGCGCATCTGGGTCATCAACGGGTGGGTGATTTAGTCCTACTCTGACATGGAAATTTGGGTCTACGTCGTATTCGAGACGACCCAATCCAGCATACTCCCACCAATCCATCATCTCATCCAAGAATTCTATGTCATGTTCTATACTTCTCAATGAGAATGCGATCTCTCTGCCAATCCTATTACCAATTTGTCTCAACATGAGAGCTATGTCGATTCCCAGTACTTGCAGATTCGATAATTTGCCCTCTGTTAACTTCTTTCGAGCTTGGTTGACTTCATTTCCTGCTGCAAAGAATGCATCTGGATCGAACGGGGTGTCCTCGTCAGGCAACTCCTCATCGATGCCTAATGCTGAAGTGATATTCTTCAGGAACGATCCTTCACCAATTGTAAGTCTCAGAGGGTCGTTGATTTGGTTGTCAGTATATCTTGCAACGGCTGTATCGAACATTACCGCAGATTCCCAGATTGTGTCGATTAGATTCACATGTGACTCAGCAAAGGCCGGGGACTCGATGATAAGCGCTGCATCATCCTTACCTCTTCCAACTGGGTTGTCTTCAATATTCAGATATTGAATGACTTCAATACCGTCCTTTACGAATCCTAGAGATTCCAATTCGTCTGAATGCCTTACTTCGATAGAGTCGTGAAGTTCGTTGAAAAATCGGATTGTTCTTCTGTCTAAGTGAGTAATTATTTGGCACACTACGCCGCTCACTGCAGCATTGTTTACTGCTTCAAGGGCTTCAGGGTTTCTACAAAGATGCAAGATACCGTATTGTCCTAGGAGAAGAATTAGTCTTTCTTCAGAATCTTCAGCCATTTTCTTTAATCGGCTGTAGATGTTTCCTCTTTCTTTCAGAACGGCGAAACGTGGATCGTCCGCACTTCTTTGAGTTGTTTGTGTTGGCTTTGTTTCCTTGGTGACGTTTTTTGAAATTTCATCATAACCCTCAACCAAGCGATTTAGTTGTTGTTTTCGCATACCGATTATGTGCTCAATAGCTTGGTGAACATTCATGCTGGAGAATCTCATTGGCCTGTCGGCAGTTACGGTTACGATTCCCATTTCTTGCAATCGTGACAAACTGTTGTAGGCATCTAGTCTAGTTGTGCCTAGCTCTTTTGCTAGTTCAGATGCCTTCATCTTTGGGTTGGAACCCAATACTAGGATTGACCTTACTTCACGTTCATTCAAACCGGAGTCAATGAGCAGTTCTTCCCACATCTACTGTCCTCCGGATACCTTGGAAATCTCTGCAAGAATCTTAGCAACGTGTCTACGTGGTCTAAATAACCAGTCGTACACGTACCTGACTTTGTTGTCGGGTCCAATCACAAACGAGGATTTTGTAGGGAATTGACCTAGATGCATTGGGATGTTGTATGATTCACCAACTGCTCTGTCCACGTCTGCCAATAATGGGAAGGGTAAATCTCCAATTGTAGATTTGAAGTCTTTCAGTTTCTCGTAACTTCCAGGTCCTATCCCAACAATTGAACAACCCGAAGACTTGAACAAATCGTATTGTTCCTTGAAAGTTAAACATCCCCTTTTGCATGTAGGGGAGTTATTTCGAGAGTAGAAAAACAATACTCTCCACTCTCCATGAAGCGACGAACTATCGAACATACTTCCGTCATCAGATTGGAGCACAAAATCGGGCGCAGTCTGTCCAATGATACTTTTTGACATAAAATCACATCACACTTCGAGCAAGTGGCCCATGCGTGATGCTTTAGTCCTCAGATATGAAAGATTGTGTTCACTGGGCACGATTATAATCGGAATCCTGTCCTTGACATTTATTCCATTATTGAGCAATTGTAATCTTTTCTCGGGATTATTTGTCAGCAAAAATAGTTCATTGAAACCTATTGTTTTGAGCATTTTCGCAGCAATGTCGTAGGTTCTTGCATCGGCGGGAAGGCCAAGTTGTAGGTTTGCGTCCAAGGTGTCTAGTCCCTTGTCCTGGAGCGCGTAAGCTTGCATCTTTGCGTACAGCCCGATTCCTCGCCCTTCCTGTTTTAGGTAAACTATCGCTCCACAGCCGTGTTCTTGAATTTCTTTCATTGAGGCTTCAAGTTGAGGGCCACAATCGCATCTAAGCGAACCAAACGCATCTCCTGTCAGGCACTCTGAATGGACACGAACAACCGGAGTTTTTGTCCGATCTACCAGGTAAAGTAGCGCGTGTTCTTTGTTGTTTTCTGGGTCATGGAAAGCCCTTATCCTGAACTCTCCAAACTTGGTTGGTAATAGCGCATCGGCTTCAACGATACTAGTCTCTCTCTTTTTCGTGAGCATGATATGTTTTCACAACTTGAGTTTATAATTACTCGTTATTTTTCCTGTGGGTGATAAACGGTGGTATAAATACCTCGCAATGCACCATTTTCACCATGGCCAGTGTACTTTGTGATTTAGGTGTAGCTGCACGGGCCATTCACAACAACAAAATTTTGCTTGTAAAAGAGGCACGTGGACGCTTTCAAAACAAATGGGGCCTTCCCAAAGGTAGCGTAGACGAAGGAGAGACTCCTGAAGATGCAGTAATACGTGAATTAACCGAAGAAACGGGCGTTCATGGTTCGATTATTGGTTTGTCAGCGGTGAGGTCAACAATTTCGAAGGACAAACCAGCCGTTTTCCTGTGTTACGATGTCAACGTAAATGATGACGAACTCTCTGATTCTTCAGATGAAATCCTAGATTTGAAGTGGGCAACTTTGTCGGAATTGGGTAATTTAGATTGGGTATCACAAACAATGCACAATCTTGCTCTTGACGGACTCAGCGGAGAGAGAATGTCGATCAAGGCAACCAGGCCACTCTCAAAGCCACTAGAATACAATGTCTACAACATAAACAGACAATCAAACAACATTGGACAGTGACAACATGATTCCTGCGAACCGACTACAAACTTTCAACCAGGATGCTCCTCCCGGTGAATGTGTGGTTTACTGGATGATTTCAGCTCGTAGATCAAAGTGGAACCACGGCTTACAACATGCCATCGAATTAGCAAACCAGCGACAGATGCCACTCGTGGTCGTCGAAGCTCTAGCGATCGCTCATCAGTGGGCAAATGACAGGTCTCACACGTTTGTAATTCAAGGAATGATGGATAACAGAAACGCCTTCGAAGATACACCCGTGACCTATGTTCCGTACGTTGAAACTCGACCATACGAGGCCAGAGGTCTCTTGGAAAAATGGATGGAGTATGCAGACGTCCTGGTAATCGACGACTTTCCAGTTTACATGCCACGTAGAATTCGAGAGATTGCAGTTGAAATCGGAAAGTGCGAGGTTCATTCCGTAGACTCAAACGGATTCATTTCACTTGAACAAGAAAAGGCTTTCACCACTGCCTATTCTCTAAGACGGCATCTTCACAAGACCATTCTTCAGCATATGTCTGAATTCCCGGAAGCATCTCCTCTCGAAAAGGCAAAACATTTACCAAAATTTTCTGCAGAAAAGGTTGAGAAAATATTTGCAGAAAGCGACACACCGGTCACACCATATGAATTCATTTGGAGAATTTGCGAAATTGACGATATTGGACTGAATGCACTTTCTGTCCTTGCAATAGACCACAGTGTCCCTCCAGTTCAGCATACAAAAGGCGGAGCAATAGCCGCCTATTCTGCATGGAGGGAATTCTTCAGAGAAAGACTCAGTGATTACTCCGAAAACAGAAACCAACCAGAACTCAACGGCTCTAGTGGTCTCTCTCCGTACTTGCACTTTGGCCATATTAGCCCCCACCAAATTTTATCAGAAATTTTTGAAAAACACAAGTGGGACATATCCAGAATAATTCCTCCTGACAACGGTCGCCGCTCCGGTTGGTGGGATTTGCCAGAATACGTTGAAGCATTCCTCGACCAAATCATAGTATGGCGTGACCTCGGATTCATTCACTGTTCTAAAGTTCAGAATCATCATGAATTTGCATCAATCCCAGAATGGGCTCAAAAGACATTGAAGGAACATGAAGATGACCCTCGGCCATACATCTACACCTTCGAAGAGTTCGAAAATGCAGAAACCCATGATGAGTTGTGGAATGCTGCTCAAAGGCAACTTAGAACTGACGGGATGATTCATAATTATCTTAGAATGCTGTGGGGAAAGAAAATTCTCGAGTGGACTCCAACTCCTGAGGTTGCAATGGAATACATGGTCGCTCTCAACGATAAATGGGCTCTTGATGGAAGAGATCCAAACACATACACTGGCATCGGATGGGTATTGGGTAAATTCGATAGAGGTTGGACTGAGCGACCTGTATATGGCAAGATACGTTGCATGACAACCGACTCAACTAAGCGCAAATACCGCACAAAAAAGTACATAGAAACTTATTCGAATTCACCCACTTCGCAACAAACTCTATTCAAAAATGCGAAGGTAAACTCAACCAGCGTACGCTACGAGAGGAGGGAATGATATGCCAATTTTTGCTCATACTGCAAAATTCTCAGCCGACAAAAAACAACTCTGGGACTGGTACAACAGCGACGGGGCATTCAGGCGCATCATGCCTGAGTGGGAAGGCATCAAACCAATCAACGCAGGCAGACTCGTAGATGGTGAGGAGACCATTTTCAAGGTAAAACTTGGACCGTTCAGGCAAAAGTGGGTTGCAAGGCATCACAGTGTTGTGAGCGGCGAGTCATTCGCAGACAGGATGATCAAAGGCCCATTCGGAGCATGGAATCATAATCACAAGTTTGAATCTGATTCAAATGGCACAACATCTGTAATTGACAATGTAGAGTACAAACTACCACTACACATCTTTACAGGTTGGTCCGCAGGTTTCACCGTACTCCCGCGAATGAAGCAGATGTTTGAATTCAGAAGCGTCAGAGTCGCTAACGATCTGAAGCAAATTCAATTGACAGCAGAATTACCGAGGCAGAAAATTTTGGTTTCTGGGTCAACGGGTATGATTGGATTGCAACTCTGTGCATTTCTAGAAGCTGCAGGACATGACGTTCACAGACTTCTACGTCCAAGCACGAAACTACCAACTGATGTTGATTCATCGAAGGTCGTAGTTTGGAATGACCTCACGGGTGAGATAATTGAAGGTGATATGAACGGATTCGACACCGTCATACATCTGGCAGGTGCAGGAATTGGCGACAAGAGATGGTCAAAGAAACGCCTCAAGTTAATCAGGGATAGTCGAATTATCCCTACCCAGAATCTATCGAAGTTACTTGCAGGGCTGGACAATCCTCCAACCAAAATGCTATGTTCATCTGCGATCGGATATTATGGAAATCGAGGAACAGAAGTACTCGATGAATCATCCTCCTCTGGCAATGATATGTTAGCAGAACTGTGCAGGGATTGGGAGAACTCCTCAAACGCTGCAAAAGAATCCGGGATTAATGTCATTCACACAAGAACAGGAATAGTAATGTCTCCACTTGGTGGTGCTTTGGCAAAGTTACTGCTACCTGCAAAGATGGGTGCAGGCGGTCCAGTTGGCGGTGGAAAACAAATGCAATCCTGGATATCATTGGACGATGAGATATATGCGATTCATCATTTGTTGATGAAAGAAGATGCAGAAGGTGCTTACAACCTAACAGCGCCAACTCCTGTGTCCCAAAAGCAGTTTGCAAAGACCCTTGGTAAGGTCCTGAGAAGACCAGCATTTGCTCCGCTTCCAGGCTTTGTCATCAAACTTCTATTCGGTAAAATGGGTCAAAAATTAGTTCTTGAGGGTCAAGACGTAAGGCCAACTAGGCTTCTTGAGTCTGGCTATGAGTTCACGCATCAGGAACTCGAATCTTGTTTGCGCAGTTGCCTAGGCAAGTTCAAACTCTGAGTTTGTAGTATGGCGCCGTTTATGGGGCTCGAACCCATGACCTTGGGATTAACAGTCCCACGCTCCACCAACTAAGCTAAAACGGCAACCTTCCGACATACATTTCCTATATGACGGCTTCCATCAAAATCGTCTAATTTTAGTTCTCGATTATCTCGATAATTCTACTGGATTCGGTTGGCTTTGTTTCAGATAATGAAAGAGAATTCTGTATGGTTTCAATCATTTCATTACTCATCTCTTCACGGGTATCAAATCTAATCCAGGCCTCTCCTGCTGTGACTTCATCTCCAATGTTGACCAATAGTTCTGCACCAACCCCATGGTCGATGTCTGGGTTTTCTCCGGTTCTTCCGGCCCCAAGTTTGCAGAGTACCTCACCGATGGTGAGTGCATTTATTTGCGAAATATATCCAGAATTTTGTGCTATGATATCTGTTGACACTGATGCTCTATCTAGAACGCTCCATGGTTCATTGACCAATTGTGAAACGACTCTTGGATCAACATTTTGTCGAATGCACATCTCTTCGAATTCCTTGAGTGCTGAACCATCACTTATCGAATCCTGAATTTCATAGCCTAATGCTTCAGCCTGTGCGTATACCAATTCCATTGTATCAGAAGGCCCCTCACTTTTCAAACATTGAATGCACTCAACAATTTCATGGCTATTTCCGTACATCCTTCCGATGGGATTGTCCATTTCTGTTACTTGTGCGGTTACTCCCATTCCTAGGCTATTTCCAGTAATTACCATCGATTTAGCAAGTGCTACTGCATTTTCTCTAGTTTGCATAAATGCAGCATTGCCACACTTCACATCCAGTACCAATTTTTCTAGACCTTCCGCTGCTTTCTTGGAAATTATTGAGGCAGTGATGAGACCAATTTGTGGTACTGTTGCCGTGATATCTCTGATGGAGTATAGAATTCTATCAGCAGGAGCAATATCATCGGTCTGCCTTGAAATGAAGCAAGGATTGCTTCTCATCTCATCAATGGATAATCCGGTATTGAATCCAGGAATTGCTTCTAACTTGTCGATGGTGCCTCCTGTGTGTGCAAGGCCTCTGCCTGCAAGCATCGGGATTGTTGCACCTGCAGCTCTAAGGGCAGGTGCTAGTATGATACTCATCTTGTCTCCAACACCTCCAGTAGAGTGTTTGTCAACTCGGCCTGCCTGCGTTTCCATCTTTTCTCCAGCGTTCAACATTGCTAGAGTGAGGTTGGAGGTTTCTTCGGGTGACAACCCATTGATCTGACATGCCATCAAAAATGCTCCAAGTTGTTCTCTTGGAATCTGGTTTATGTTGTTGCAAATGAATTGAAAATCGTTGGCGGTCAAGACATTGCCATCTCTTTTTGCAGCGAGAATTTCTGGCATCGAGCGCATGCTGAAAACCTCAAGATGCTAGACCAATTTCAACCAGTCTTTGGTGAAGATAATCTCCAGCAGTAATCGAGTCATACAATGCCTCTCCCCCAGTCATCTCTATGAATTCGGGTAGTGGAGTAAGGTCAACATCATCTCTAGGATGAACAAACATTGGCATTGAATACCTGTCAGAATTTGCATCTGGTGGATTTACTACTCTGTGGGTTGTTGATTTGAAAAGTCCATTCGTTAGGTTCTGCAACATATCTCCACTGTCAACAATTATGTGGTCATGGTTTCCTTCTACCTCGATCCAAGTTCCATCGTGGTCCATCACCTGTAAGCCATCTGCTGTGGCCCCTACTAGTAGTGTTATCAGATTGATATCCTCGTGCTGAGCACTGCGGACTGCACCTTTGGGAGAGTTTTCTCCAAGTGCAGGGTAGTGGATAACACGCAGAATTGTATTGCCGTTGTGAGCCATGTCAGGTAGCCAGGATTCAGACTTGCCAAGATAAAGTGATGCAGCTGCCAGCAACTCAGAACTCATCGACTCCATTGCAACATACAATCCGTCAATCGCCCCTTCGAATTCTGCAGGGTTGTCTGGCCAGATATTTTTGTGGAAATTTGGGTCATCAATAGTTCGCCCAGTTTGCCAGAACTCTTTGAGGTCAGGTGCAGGGTTATCCTTTGCATGCTCCACTCCGTATGGGGTGTAACCACGTTGACGGAATAACTCAGCTTGTTCGTATCTGTTTTTTTCTTCTTGTGAAAGTTGAAAGAACTCATCAGCAACAGAATATGATTTCTTGATTGCGTCAACGTCTATCCCATGGCCTGTTAATGCAAAGAATCCGATGTCTTGCAATGCTTCGCCCATTTTTTTGACAAATTCTTCTCGTCGTTTGCCACCGGCACGCCAGTCTTCAAGGTTGCAAACAGACAGGGTTCTTGTCATCTCAATCACGTAATTTAGCTACTAACTTCAACATCTCGATGTATAGCCAGACCAGAGTTAGAACTAGGCCAAATGCGCCATACCATTCCATGTTCTTTGGTGCACCGTACTTCACACCGTTCTCAATCATTCCAAAATCAACAATTAGGAATAATGCTGCAACTGTGATGAATAGTATGCTGATTCCTATACCGATCGGTCCACTGCTGTGTAGGAAAGGAACAGTTGTTCCAAATAGCATTAGAATGAAGTTGAATAGATACAATATCATAATTGCACCAGCCATTGAAGATACTACGAGTACGAATTTTTCGGTTGGCTTAATCAGTCCGAACTTGTATACAGCCAGCATAGTGACGAATACAGCAACTGTGCCAACGAGTGCTTGCAAGATTATTCCCTCGCCACCACCTAGGTAGTAGTTCTCAATCATGTAAGAGAATGCACCGATGAAAACCCCTTCTAGAATTGCATACATGCTCATCAGGATTTGTGGGTTATTTGGTCTTGAGAACATGATGACCAATGCCATAACAAATCCACCAATCCCTGCACCGATAATCAGCGGCGTGATTAGTGCTGGGTTTTCTGCTACAATCGAGAAAGAAAACATTGCACCGATTGCCACTAGTGCCAATAAGGTCAGAGTTTTGTTTACTGTCCCATCAAGGGTCATTCTTTCTGTGGTTACTCCGCCTTGGAAATAATGCGGAGCGAGCGCCGGGTTGCTGCTGCGGTAAACCATGTGAATCGGTTACCGATTCTAGCACTCCCTTGTCAATCTTACGCGGTATTTTCCTTAACTTGTTGCTGATACCACTCTGCAAGTTGGTCTTCAGTCCAACCAGAATCGAGGTATTTCTGAACCTGTTCAGCGCTCCATCCTGGGAATCTACTGAGGTCAAAGCCGAGATCTTCTGCCTCAGATGTTCCATCTAGAACTGGCATATCCCAAGATTTCGCATCCGTGGTTTCAACGATTTGAGATAATTCCTCATCCAAATCTTCCTCCTTCTTCTTCCTTAGGAGCACAGTTCCTGCACCCAGTAACACAATTACTCCAATTGTGATTAATGTCCACATGAATTTCATGCCAGAGGATAATCCATCTTCTTCAGTGTCTTTGAACACTTGATTCTTATTTTGCTCGTTAGAACAACCCTGAGTGTCAGTTGCAGCGCCTTCTGCAGTGTCCGGACATTCATCAACATCGTTCAGGATTCCATCATTATCGGAATCTAGGTCGACGACTGTTGAATTGTTTCCAGTATTGTTGTCAGTGTTGTTTTCTGTTTGGTTGTCAATAGGCTCTGTAGTTAGGTCTGGTTCACATCCAATCACTGTATTGTCGTCTATGCCATCTCCATCTGCGTCAGCTAGGTTAAGAGCATCACTGGCAGATACACCGCTTTGAGTCGCAGCCCAGAGAATCTCATTACCATCCGTGATGCAGTCTCCATCTGTGTCGTTGGAATTAGGGTTTGAGCCGTAAGAATACTCGCCTAGGTTTGAGAGTCCATCGCCATCTGTATCGATAGCAGAATCCTGGTTTGTTCTGGACAGGCCGTTGACAACTTCCCAGAAATCTGGAATTCCATCGATATCAGTATCGGTTGTGTCATCTAATCTGTTCCAATCCTCCCAGAATGAATCCATGTAGGGTTGAGTAACTTGTTGTGAATGAAGGATTAATCCCATCTCACGATTTCTAAGAATGGAGTTGTCTCCCCAATTTATGCTCGAAACTAGGACACTTTCTCCGTCGATTATTACTCCCTTGTTGTGTAACTTAGTAACGGTTTCATTCTCGCTCATTAAGATGGCTTCAACATCACCCTCCCAGTCGTTTAGTTCGTTGACAGCTTGTCTGATTCCAGGGTTCTCATTGACGTAGTGTTGGTTGATTACCAATCTGATTGAGACGCCTCTTTCAGCCGCATTCTCAAGCGAATCAAGAAGAGGATTTTCTCCCCATCCCCAGTACCAATCCATCTCAAAGTACTGTAGGGATAGAAGGATTTC
>CEUV01110243.1_pt1 | contig 15293 bp, 15 predicted proteins | sample 356401 | NCBI WGS metagenome assembly CEUV01 (sample SAMEA2622710, study PRJEB7988) | marine metagenome | isolation source: saline water (ENVO:00002010), including
AGAGTAGTAACATCTGCGTCAGCAGCAGCTGAAGCTAATACACCGTCGACCGAAGCAAAGTCTGAATTCGTCGCAGAAATCTCAGTAGATAACGCATCTGAAATGTTACCAATAATAGTTGCATTCTGATCCGCATCGTTATCGATTAACGTTTGAACTGCAGTAGTGAAATCACTAATTTGTTTTACTTTTAATCTTGCCATGTTAATTTGTTGTTTATTTAGGCCTAAAGAGACGTTAGTGTCTCCTCATTCTTATTTATCTAATATGCTTTTATGAAAAGGTGAAAAAGAGCTCTAAAATTTGTATAATATGTTGATATTTTTTAGAACACAAAAAAAGCCGCTAAAAAGCGGCTTTTCATATATTAGTTATTTGTTAGACATCATTGGAAGATGCGTCGTAAACAATATCTATGTCATCATCGGTTTCTAATTCATAACCTGCAATCGATCCCATCCAGTATAAAGTATCACCTGCTGCAATATCTGCTACTGCTTTTGCAGTTGTGCCTCCGTCTGCTGAGAAATAACATGCTTCATCTTTAGCTCCATCACCTAAATTGATCTGAAGACCATTTACTTTAATGACAACTGCAGAATCATCGAATGGAGTGTAAGTGATTGTTAGACCTGTTGAATCTTCATCTGATGTAGTTACTGTTGGACTTCCATTATAGTCAGCCTTAGTAGCCACGCCTGTTTCAGCAACACCGCCGCCTCCGCCGCCTTCAGATTCAATAAGTAATAAGTAAGGTACTCTACCAGAGTTAGAAGAAACAACACCACCTTGGTTAACGAATCCACCAGAGTTAGGTGTACCATCTATTAGAATGCTACCACCTGAAGATCTTGTAAGAGTTAACGTTGATGCTCCTAGAGAAGCAGATGTATTAAGACCTAAAACACCAGGACCTACTAGGTTACCACCAAATGGATCTGCTGTTACGTTACCTAAAGTAATTCCAGTTGCAGAACCAGTTGTAGTAATTCTGATTGCATCACCGTTGTGTGAAGTAGATGAGTAAGTTTCAACTGTTAAATCTAAACTATTTGCTGTAATAACTGCTTGAATAGCAGATGCAATTCCAGCTGGAGAGATAACATCATATCCAATAGCTGTAGCATCTGAAGTATTGAACACTACGTTCGCAGTTGTATTACCATCAGAGATAGACATTTCAGGAAAGTTAGCTGGAGCTGGACTTCCTGTTGCATTTAAAGGAATGAAAATATCATGTTCACCCCAAGAACCTGCATATTGTACTGAATTACCTTCTGCATCTAGCTCTCCGGGCGCTTGGGTAATCGCTGAGCTAACGTTAGTCTGAGCTGTAAATGTATTAATTAAATTACTAAGAGCGGCGCTATCAGCAACTGAATTGCCACCTGGGCCGTCAAATACTGTTACTCCGTTAATCTCTAAAACATCTGTTGCACCTGGTAGGGTAGAAGATGTAATTGCTTGAGTAGTAGCAACAGCAGTATTTAACTGCATGAAAGTCGCTTTACCACCAGTAGCTGTAGTAATTTCACCAGCGTTATTTGGATCTGTGTAATAAATACCAGCTGGATTACCTGTTAGAGCTTCAGGATCTTTATAGTTTCTGATAATATCGTTAAACGGTTTGATGAAAACATCTTTACCATTTCTGATCTTTTCAAGAACAACACCTACTTTAATAGTAGAACTTCCTGTTGCACCAAATTTTACTAGTTCACCAGAAGAATTTACAGATACAACATCACCTACATCAACAGAAGGAGCTGAAGAGTGTGTAAATTTAACTCTATCGTCTCTTTCGTTGAGGTTGAATCTTGACTGTAGTTTATCAATACCACCTGCTAAGAAAGGAGAGCCAATAATAACCGGCTCACCTTCTGGGTTTAAAGAGAATATAACAACGTTACCGCCGACCGAGATTGTATTTTGGCTGTTAAGTCTGAATGATACCATATCTACATCTTCAACCACACAAGTTAGTCCGGCTTCAGATTTAGCAGAGATAGAATTAATCTTAACAATTGTATTACCACTATCATCAGCGATAAACATACCAGCGTCAATATCTAATCCGTTGTAAACTAGGGCTTCCCTAGTTGAAGCATCTGAATGTGATTGTGTAGATACGTTACTTAAAACTACATCAAATGTTCTGTATTGACTTTGTAAACCCGTACCATCAGTTTCTCCATAGAACAGATTACCTGCGTATGAAGAAACTTGAGCGGTTAGAGTTATTGGTGTAAACTTGGACATATTCTCTTACCTTTTATTTTATTAGAAATTAAACACTATGTAAACGTGAGCTTCTTTAGCTTGTGGGAAACCAATTCTGTTCCAGTCAAAGTTTGCTTTAGCTAAGTCAATGTCTGTTGTAATGTTTGCACCAAATTGCGTGAATAGATCAGCGTCATATTGGTTAGAATTACCAGTTGAACTTGTGTAAGCACTAAATGTAAATCCTTTTAACTTATGTGAAAGGTTATCACCACCTGAGTTTAAGTGTGTAATAATATATTCGTTTGTTTGTGTATTCGCCGCGTAAACAACAATTGATTTTGGTGGAGCAGACTCATTCGCGAAAGTGAATGAAGCAACATCACCTGAAGTTGTTACCGAAGTACCTGATGTTAAGAAGGCACCTGTACCAGAGAAATCTGAGAAGAATACAGACTCTAATGCCTGAGTACTTCCAAATTCAGCTCTTGCAGCGTAAGCGTTACCGCCACCAGCACCAGCAGGACCTTGTGGACCCGTTGGACCAGTTGGACCAGCAATACCTTGTGGACCAGTTGCACCAGCGTCACCAGGCTCACCTTTAGCACCTGTTGTACCTTGTGGACCAGTTGGACCAGTTGGACCTTCAACACCTTGAGGACCAGTTTCACCTTGTAGACCTTGAGGACCGGTTGCACCTTGTAGACCTTGTGGACCAGTTGGACCTTCAGGACCAGTTGCACCGTCTGCACCATTAGTACCAGGAGTACCATCATTACCAGGAGCACCTTGTGGACCAGTTGGACCAGTTTCACCTTGTGGACCAGTTGGACCAGGAATATTTGATACACCAGGTTCACCTTTAGCACCTTGTGGACCAGTGTTACCTTGTGGACCGGTTGGACCAGTTGGACCTTGGATTGAGCCACCGCTCACCCAAGCTGAACCGTCCCAAATGTATAATGAATCATCAGCTTGTACAATAAATGCGTCACCTTGTGAGTTACCGTTTGCTGGAAGATCTCCGGCAGTTGCACGAGAACCTTGCATATTAATACCTGAACCAGTAGCACCTTGTGGACCTACAGCACCCTGAGGACCAGTTGGACCTTCAGGACCAGCTGCACCGTCTGCACCAGGTTCACCTTTAGCACCTTGTGGACCTTCAGGACCAGTTAAACCAATTGGACCCTGAGCACCAGCATCACCAGGCTCACCTTTAGCACCTGGAGTACCATCATTACCATCAGCACCAGCAACACCTTGTGGACCTACAGCACCTTGAGGACCAGTTGCACCGTCAGCACCAGCAGGACCTTGTGGACCAGTTGGACCAGCAATACCTTGAGGACCAGTAGGACCTTCAGGACCTACAGCACCCTCTGCGCCAGCATCACCAGGTTCACCTTTAGCACCTGGAGTACCATCATTACCAGCAGCACCAGCATCACCAGGCTCACCTTTAGCACCTGGTAAACCAGCAGCACCAGCAGGACCTTGAGCTCCATCAGCACCATCTGCACCAGCAGGACCAGTTTCACCAGGTTCACCTTTAGCACCAGGAGAACCATCCATACCGTCAGCACCATCAGCACCATCAGCACCAGCAGGACCAGTTAAACCTTGAGGACCAGTTGGACCTTCAGGACCAGTTGCACCGTCTGAACCAGGTTCACCTTTAGCACCTGGAGTACCATCGTTACCGGCATCACCTTGTAAACCTTGTGGACCAGGAGCGCCTTGAGGACCAGGAGCACCTTGTGCACCAGCAGGACCTTCAGCTCCATTAGTACCAGGTTCACCTTTAGCACCTGGAGTACCAGGAGCACCATCAGCACCGTCAGCACCAGCAACACCTTGTGGACCAGGAGCACCTTGTGGACCAGTTGGACCTTGTGGACCAGTTGCGCCATCAGCACCAGCAGGACCAGCAGGACCTTCAGGACCTACAGCTCCGTCAGCACCATCAGCACCGTCAGCACCAGGGGCACCAGCAGGACCAGTTGGACCTTGTGGACCAGTTGCACCATCAGCACCATCAGCACCGTCAGCACCAGGCTCACCTTTAGCACCTTGAACACCCTGAGGACCAGTTTGACCAATAGCTCCGTCAGCACCATCAGCACCAGGAGCACCTTGTGGACCAGTTGGACCTTCAGGACCGATAGGACCATCAGCACCAGTTAAACCAGTAGGACCAGGAGCACCATCAGCGCCGTCAGCACCAGGAGCACCATTGTTACCATTTACACCAGGCTTACCAGTTATTGAAACATTCCATGATGTGTTTTGAACTGTACCTATACTAAATTCTGGAAGAGCGAATGTTAATTCACCAGTTGTAGAGTTATATGATGTAACTCGGCTAATTTGATAGTTGTTTACATTATATTGTATATGTGCATACATGCCTGCAGCCCATGATAAACCAGTACCTACTACTAGAGAGCCAGCAGTACCAGTTGTATGTGAGCTAGCAGAAGTTGTTTGGAATCTATCTCCATCTGCACCATCAGCACCATCTGCACCATCAGCACCATCAGCACCTGCAGGACCAGTAGGACCTTCAGCACCTTGAGCACCAGGAGCACCGTCAGCACCATCTGCACCAGAAGTACCTGATGAACCAGATGTACCAGATGAGGTAGCTGACTCAGCAAGAGCTAATGTAAGTTCTTGACCACCTGGAGATACAGAGCCAGTAAGACCTCCTGTAAATACAAGTGATTGTAAGTTGTTAACTTGAGCACCTGAGTTTACTGTAACAGAAATACCGCCTTCTGTTGCGTAATCAGAGTAAGACTCATAGAATAAACCTAACTGATCTCCGACTTCAAAAGAGAAGACTTCACCTGGAGTAGTTGAGTTTGTTTCAAACTGTACGTTAATTAGTAATGCATCATCATCCTCCTCGTTGTTTGGATTTGTAGGATCTAAGTGTGATACTTCTAATCTTGAGTAAGATAACAGTTTAAATACAGTGTACTCAGAGTTGTTTCTTGTGTTTGTAAAGAAGATTGTTGATTTTAGACCGTCAACATCTAATCTTCTTTCTAATAAGTTTTCGAAATACTCATTTCTAATACCCTTATCATCTTTTAAAGCAAGTTTGAATTGAGTAATCTGAGATGGTATGTTCGAGTTGAACATGATTTGACCTTGTACTGGATTGTTAGTAAAGTTAGCGTTAGCAACAGAACTTACTTCATATACAGTACTTGGTACAGCATATCTTGATGCTACGATGTCACCAATTTGGTCACCAGCATCATATACGTTACCTAATTTAAGGTTTGGACAAATAACTTCTGAACTACCTTCAGTTACTCTAAATCTTACCCAACATTCACCGTTGACATTATTGTCATTTAACGGTAAAGCTGCAGTCTCAGATGCAGTTAACTCTAAAGAAACTTGGTTTCTTGTATCAGAGTTTGCGGCACCATATACTAGGTTGTTAGCAACCTTAGATTGAGTCTTAAATACTTGGTTGTCAGTGTTAATGTATTCGACGACCACGTTTGTGATTGCGCCGATGTTAATAGGATTACCTACATAATTTTTATGTAAGGTAACAGTGATATTCGCCTGTTGCCCTCTAATAATGTTAATTAACTGAGGTGAAACAGCGATAATTCCTTGAGAGTTTACACTTGGCATAATTATCTATATTATTTTTATTGCTTGTATTATATATCAAAGTTAAAACGCGTAGTCTCTATGCAAGAGCGAAAATACTGCACTATTTACAACGGTGATAGCATGGCCATCCAGTTTAGTGTGATTATCGAGTGACGCTTTGATTAGAATTCTATCAGATTTCTTCTCGCTTAACTCTTCTAATGTTTTGAAATATTCCTTCTCATTGTACTTTTCAGACTTAATATGTTGCATCTTGAAGTCTTTCCAAGACATCATGTAATTTTTACTAGGTTTGTTAAAGTAATAAATGTGCAACATAGAATCTGGTGTGGTAATAAACACAAATCCACCAGATAAAAAGTATTTCCTTTCTGAGATGTAGGAAAGTTTTAAACCATCTTCAATGAATCTCCATTCCTTTCTACATCTATTATGTAGCTCTTCGAATTCATCAATGGCTTGTTCATAGATAGCGTCTACAATTTCATCGGTATCTAATTCGTCTTGAGTTGTAAATACAAGCTCTAGGTCTTCCCATGGAAAACCCATAAACTCAATACTAGGTACTACCGCTGTTTGTTTAATAGCGTCATATCTATAAAGATAATCTAGAGTATCATCTATTTCCCAAAGTGCAGACATTAAAGAGTGTGGAATTATTTGCTTTAATTCCTTTACTCTCTGTAAGAACTTATAGGTTTTGTACTCTAAATCTTTGGGACCTTCTTCGATCCATTTTGGGGTCTTTAAGCTACTCATGAATTATTTATTCATCTTCCCCAGTCCAGGTTCAAGATTTAGGTTAAAAAAATTGTTTTGTAATTTTTAATCAAGTCGAACGCTACTAATTCAGCTGCTTCTAATGTGTAACGTACCCTTTTGTATTTAGGTACTTCTTTGTAAGATGCTCTAGTCCATTTGTTGGGCTTATGCATTATGAAGAACTTAGATCTACCTCGGTAGTCTAGTTTTTGATAGATTAAAATCTTTTTACAGTACTCTGGATTTAATTTTAATCTCTCGGCTTTAGTCACCTTTATCAGCTTTAATAATCTTGTTAGCTTCTTCTTCAAGCGATACCATAGTCTCAGTGGTGGTCAATCCCCATTGTAGGATAAACCAGCTCATTTCGCGCTCTGCCATCGTCTTACTCATTCTAAGTTTTTCTCTTAGAATTTTAACACCTTCCGTTTGAAAGGTCTTCTCAGCTTCCCTGGTGGTCTTGTATTTCATGTACCACTCAGGATCTCCGGAAACATCCTCGTAGGTTTTACCATGAGGTGCTAACTGTAGATTAACTAGCTCTACAAAGACTTCTTTGGTCTTTTCTCTTTTGCTCATTTTTTCTGAGGTTTAATAATTTCATCGATAATGCCATACTTCTTTGCTTCTTCAGCATTAAGCCAAAAATCACGAGAGGCATCTTCTTTTACTTGCTCTGGAGTCTTATCACAATAGTCTCCTAACAATACAAATAGTTGGTCATTTAATTTTTGCCATTCTTTCCAATCAATCTCCGCGTCTTGAATGTTACCTCTAAATCCACCTGAAGATTGGTGTAACATTGTTTGTGAATGTTTAAGCGAAGATCTCTTGCCTTTAGTTCCAGCTCCCAATAGAATCGATCCCATTGAAGCGGCCATTCCAGTATTGATAGTTCTAATATCGTTTGGAATGTAGTCCATCACATCCACCATAGATAGCCCAGATTTAACGGAACCTCCTGGTGAATCGATATGCATTGTGATGTCTTCACCTCCCGTAGAGGACAAGAACATTAACTGTGCTTGTACGATTGTAGACATGTTATCATTGACAGGACCGGCGACCCATAAAAGTCTGTCTGCCATTAATCTTGAGAAGATGTCCATTTGAGTCATGCGCATTTCTCTCTCCTCTAAAATATATGGAGTTAATGAGCTTTGCTTTTTGTAAATGTCCAATGTACCAGAGCTTATGTTGTGCTCTGACATTGCGTATCTCTCAAATTCTTTTTCTTTGGGGAAGTAATTCATAATTGTTTCGTCATTTGTTTGATTAGATCGCACGTTTCATATTCCTCAATCTTCTCGAAATACTTATTTGCTTTATTTAAACTTTTTCTATATCCTTTTTTAGGTAGAGTCATTTCGTATTCCGTGCCCTCGTCATCAATTAATATAGCCAATAGATCAGAAGTTTCAGCTTTACTCTCTAATTTATCTAGGACAAATTCAACAATTCTTCTGAAGAAGATGTCATACTTAGACATAAGTAGCATATCGAAATCGGCTTCTAGAACCTTAGGATCGATATGGATTTGTGGTATCTTATTCTCCATTGGTTACAAAGTATTTATCAAGGATTACTTTGTAGTCTTCTTTCTTTAATTCTGTAGTACCATCAGACTTTATTGTACTATCTACCTCATCTATAAATTTCAGGGCAGTGTCCGTTAAGAATACTTTATCACCATCATATCCGATAAATGGTTCTGTAAGCATAAACGTAAATTCATTTTCATTCTTAACTTCTTCAAGTTTAATTTGATTTGCTAAATCAAAATGTCTTTCATAGAAGTGTAAGTTATCAGCAAAATGATAATACATTCCTAGTTGTAGATCTGGATAAGTTTCTTTTAGCTTTAAATAAACTGATTGCTGTAAGAATGCAAAGAAAGGCGCGTCGAACGTTAATCCATAGAATATATCATTAGAACGCATTTGAACTTTCATGTGTAAAATGTTATTTCTAATAAAGAAATTAGCATACATTGTACAAACAAAGTCTTTGTTTTCTTTGAATTGAAATTTAGGTTGATTAAAGAACATGATTGCTTGTCTACTGTTTTTATCTTCAACTAGCGAATCGATGACCCAACCAAATTGTTCTTTGTTAAAAACTAAAGAACCGTAATTAGAGTTAATTTCGTTTGAGTTAGGATTTGTAATGTGTGACCAGAAATTAGAGAATGCTCCAATATAGTTTACATCTCTATCCTGTTTTAAGTACCATGCTAATTCACCTGCTAAATACTTCCAATTGAAAGTTCTTTGAGGAAAGTTAACAATAGGTTGTGTTGGATCGATAACGAAATTAGTAAGGATTGCTTCTTTAACTTTTAAATCTCTAGGTTGAGATTCTGAACCTTCATTTTCGATATGATTTATGATGTTGATAAACGTATTTGAAAAACTCATCTTCTGTATATTAAGTTAATTATAGTACTTATACACAGAAATTCAAAAAGGTTTATTAGAATTCTATCCAATCTTGATGGAATAAAGTCAGGTATGTATCTAACTCGCTTTCGGTTCTAAACCAATCTGCTAAAAGATTACCAGAACCTACAAAACCAGGTAAAGCTTCTTCGTCGTTACTTGGGTGATTAACAACTACCGATATAGGTTTGTCTGCAGTAATTCTCCACATATTAGGTTGAGTACCATATCCTAAATCTCTGATATAGTTATCACCACCGCTTCGATATGACGTTGTTGTAAGAATTAAACCACTGGTATCTCCGTACAATTGAATATATGCTGGTGTTGTTGGATTTGTAGCTGCGTTTAAGTTTGCCGTGTGTACTAAATTCCATTGATTGTTTACAAAAGCTTCTAATCTTATTCTTGTTTGGAAGAAAGGAGCTATATATGCAATATCGGAAAGTTCTTGTGAGTATAAGAAATCAGTGGCTAAATATCTAATACCTACTGCTCCCTCTGCATCACCACCTGAGCCATCTCCAATTGCAGTGGCAAACACTTTGTCAAAGTCGCCGCTGTTACAATACACTCTGTTTGCAGTAACTTGTATATTTGTTTGACCACCTCTTTGTAATGCTCTATATGAACTTCTTCTAGTGTAAACTATGTGGTCTGATGGCCATAACATTAAACCGTCTCCACCACCTGACTCTACAACAGAAGCTATAAATTCACCATCTCTTGACTCTATCCAATAATAAGCTTTTTCTTGAGATGTTGTAATGATGGTTTTACTTCTTGCACTTAATGTAGTAGAATATGTTGCGGTAGAAGGTTTAGCGGCGTTAGTATCTGTAGCTTCGTAAACATTAACAGTACAGCCTCTTTCAGAATAAATGTTAATTTTAGAACCACCGTATCTATTAGAGTAATATCCTGTTTCACGTGTTTTAAAACTCTTAGGTACTATTCTATCATCTCTTTTTCCATTGATACAATATACTGGTAAAGAATTACCATTACCATCTTTTGCTCTAATTTGATCTCCAGCATTTAAACTTACTCCTGAAAATCTAGTCGGTCGAGTTGTTGTATATAATGTAGCCCAAGACGCCCCACCATTAACAGATTTTTCTATTCTACCAGATCCATTACCCACCATTAAGATATAATCAGATGCTGTATGGAAGCAAACCCATTCAGATGTTAAGTGGTTTCTAGACTCTAACTTTAAATCTCTTTGACCGACTTGAACTGATTTTTTTGATCTAGAATCAGTAGATCCCGTTACATATTTAACAGCTTTAAAATCGTTGGTTGTACCTGGAACTCTGTAGTAAACAAATCTATAGCCAGTATCTCTTCTTATTGCATGATACCCAGTCGAGCCGTGGACTAATGCATTTCTATATGCTATCTCTTTCTCTCTCGTTGAGCCTGAATCTAACGAATCAGTCGGCGCGATGTACTTGAAGTAATTACTCATAAATTGAACCTAGGAATTATTTTATGTTCAATTTATTTATTTTCCTATCTTTAGAAATTGTGTAGGTTTTACCCTCTTTGATTTTACCGTCTAGAATTGCATCGGCTACTGCGTCTTCAACATATTTTTGAATTGCTCTTTTTACTGGTCTTGCACCGTATGCTGGATCGTAACCTTCTTTTGCTAAGAATTCTTTTGCAGTCTTATTGAACTTAAAAGACATACCTTGCATTTCCATTCTTTCTGCAAAATTATTTAATTCAATATCTACGATTTTGATTACATCATCTGTTTGCAATTGATCGAATAAGATAATATCGTCTAACCTGTTTAAGAATTCAGGACTAAATTTATTCTTCAATTCTTTCTTAATAATGGAATCCATCTTAGATTGTTCTTCTAACATAGTTGATGCCGTAGAGAATCCGATACCTGTACCGAAGTCTGCAATCTTTCTTGCACCTACATTTGAAGTCATAACGATAATTGTATTTGTAAAGTCTACAAGTCTACCGTTTGAATCTGTTAATCTACCTTCATCAAGAACTTGAAGTAAAGTGTTGAAAATATCTGGGTGAGCTTTCTCAACCTCATCGAAAAGAACAACAGAATAAGGTTTACGTCTTACTGCTTCAGTTAATTGTCCACCATCATCGTGACCTACATATCCCGGAGGAGCTCCTACCAGTCTTGAAACTGTAAACTTCTCTTGATACTCTGACATGTCAATTCTAATCATCGCATCAGTATCTCCAAACATATATTCTGCTAGAGCTTTTACAGTTTCTGTTTTACCAACACCAGTTGGACCTAAGAACATAAATGAACCTGTTGGCTTTTTAGCTGATGCCACACCAGTTCTAGATCTTTTAATTACTTTAGCTAGAGCTTCAACTGCAGTATCCTGACCAACAATAGACTTCTTTAGATATTCAGCCATTTGCTTAATCATTTTCATGTCATCAGCTCCTAGCCTAGTTACAGGAATTCCAGTTGCCATTGATACAGTCTCTGCAATATCTTCTATTTTAACCTGTCTTTTCTTAGTCTTTAATGTAGACTCCCACTTCTCAATTTCATTAGCAACTTTAGCCTCTAAACTAATTTGTTCATCACGCATTGTAGCTGCAATCTCATAGTCTTGTTTCTCAACTGCATCTTTCTTTTTCTGTTTAGCAGCTTCAGCCTCTTGTTCTAATTGCTTAATTCTTGCAGGTACTTTAACTTCTAATAGATGTGTTCTTGCCCCTGCTTCATCCATTAAGTCAATAGCTTTATCTGGAAGTTCTCTAGACTTAATGTATCTTTCTGACATTCTAACACAAGCTTCAATAGCTTCATCTGAATATTCTACAGAGTGGTGCTCTTCATACTTGGTTTTAATTCTTGTAAGTATCTCAATAGTATCTTCAATGTTTGGCGCGTCAATGAATACCTCTTGGAATCTTCTGGTTAATGCACCATCATCTTCAATACTTTCTCTATATTCGTCAAGTGTAGTTGCACCAATACATTGTACTGAACCTCTGGCTAGCGCTGGTTTAAGAATGTTTGAAGCATCAAGTGCTCCACTGACTCCACCTGCTCCAACGATAGTGTGTAATTCATCAATAAAGACAATTACATCATCTGCCATCTTAAGCTCTTCTACAATGTTCTTCATTCTCTCTTCAAATTCACCACGATACTTTGTACCAGCAACGATGGTAGTCATATTTAAAGAAATCAATCTCTTGTTTAGGAGAACTCTTGCAACTTTCTTGTTGACAATTCTTTGAGCGATAGCTTCAACAATAGCAGTCTTACCTACACCTGGATCTCCAAGGATAATAGGATTGTTCTTCTTACGTCTTGCAAGAATTTGACAAATTCTGTAAATCTCTCGGTCTCTTCCAATGATTGGATCTAGCTTTCCCTCGAGCGCTGCTTTAGTTAGGTCTTCACCAAACTCATCTAGAAAAGGAGTTGCCTTCTTCTTATTTCTGAAGTTCTTACCTTTTTCGTTTTCGTATCCGTCTGCTATTGGCATAGTAATTTATTAAGTTTGTTACTTATATGACGTCAAGTCATATTGTTTACATATTATTAGTTGGCAATATTATCAGCTGCGTAGACACCAGGTAATAGTTCTGGTTTATATCTGGCTTTGAATCCAAATCCAGTTACATAGCCTACAGCTGCCTTCACCAGCTTATTTGATTTTTTAGTTGGATCTATATTATAGTCTAGATCAATAGTATCTATCTCAATTCCATTCTCTCTTAGATACAGAGCTACCTCAACAGATTTTTCACATTCTTTCCAGAGTCTATTCCAAATATCTTTAATCTCTGGTACAACTTCTTTTTTGTAAATTACATGACATCCAGTAGAAGATACGTGGAATACCAATGTAGTTGCATAAGTGGTTTGACCATTCTTGGTTTGAGAATCACAACCCATGTACATTTTGACTTCATGGTACTTGTGTTTCTCTAAATAATCCTTGACGTAAGGTGCCAGTTCGAAGTTTGACCGGTCGGTTAGTTTTTTGAATTTCATTAAATTATGTATTGGAATAAAAAAGCCGCTCAATCATTTTACTGAAGAAGCGGCTTTAGTTTCATAACTTGAAATAATTAAAAACCAGTAATTTGAACATACGCAATTCTTTGTGAATCAGGTAAGAGTGAATTGTTTTTGTAAACTACGGTGTATGTTTTGCCATCATGTGCTGTGGCTTCTAGTTTTTGTCTTGAACCTCGGTAATAATAAGCAGTTGCTAATACATCACCAGTTCGAGGGTCGTAAGATTTCCATTTGCCATGTGGTTTGTTGTTCACCAGCGTTCCTGTTTCAACTATTTCACCTTGTTCGTTGAATCTTACATGTTTAATTTCTGCAATACCCCATTCATCTACAGATACCAACTCATATTGAATATCGTCGACTGTCACAATAGGGTTTTCCCAATTTAATTGTTTGGGATTTGTCTCCTGAGCGAATACGCCCGTCACACTAAATAATATGACGAGAATTAAAGCTGCTAACTGTTTTGTTAGAACTGCTTTATCATATACCTCATCCATACTAGGTATTCTCATAATATATTAGTTTAGTTAAATATAGACGTAATTGTCTATATACTATATATTATGCAGGAGGTAACCTTTTGTTTATATTAAGGTAACATTAAATTAACATTGGATAACATTAGTAGTCCCAAGCATCATCCACATAGTCTGGGGATGGTTTTTCATAAGAGACAGAATCATAATCTGAATCTTCAGCGTCTATCCAATCCTCGTCTCGCGGATCAGTTTGAAAGTGGTGCTTTAATTCTGGCATGTGATTGATAACCTAGTAAGTAAAAGTCTTCCCATTGAATTTTATCTAATGTACCGTTTAGAGCAGCTTTAAAATTGATGTTTGACATAAGCTTGACATCTGGAAGTGGGAATGGTTCTCTCTTTGTTTGCTCGATCGCTTGTTCCACGTGATTTTTGTAAAGATGAACATCACCTAGATTGCCAATCAATTGATCTGGAATTAAGTCACATTCTTTTGCTAACATCAATAACAACAAACCATAAGATGCAATGTTAAATGGTAGGCCTAAGAAGGTGTCTACCGATCTTTGGTTCCACATCAGTGAAAGATACTTGCCATCTCTTACATAGCACTGGAAGCCATAGTGGCATGGTGGTAAGACCATCTGGTCTAGGTCTGCTACATTCCAAGCAGATACCATGTGTCTTCTTGAGTCTGGATTTTCTTTTAAGCTCTTGATGAGGTTTTTAATCTGATCGTTACCATGCCAGTCTCTCCACTGCTTTCCGTAGATAGGACCAAGCTCTCCCCAATCTTCTTGCTTACCATATTTTTTAATATCATCTAGAAACATATCCATCTCAGCTACATCGCCACCCTTTTCCCAATGTTCTTGTACCTGCTTTCTATAAGCCTTGTAAGCATCACCATCCCAAATGTGGCAGTTGTGGTCTAACAAGAATTTGATATGAGTATCGCCGCATAGGAACCACAATAATTCTGTAATCATTGTTTTCCATGCCATCTTTTTTGTGGTGAGTAGAGGGAAGCCTTCTCGCATATCGTGACGAATCTGTCTACCGAATACAGAATAAGTTCCTGTACCAGTTCTATCGTCTTTCGAAGTACCGTTAACTAGAATATCATCTAGGAGCTCGAGGTACTGTTTATCTAAACTATTCATTATTTGTAAAGTGTTGGCCTTGTAATTGTTTTCAATAATCCATCTCTATCTTCAACCCACTTCGTGACAAAGTCAGGATCGTTGATAAATTGCTTCCAAATGTAGAAGTCTTTTAAGTCTTCTAACAAATCAGTAATCCACATAGTCTTATCCATGATTACAGGCAACTAAAATATCTATCTCCTCTATCACAAAGAAATGTAACTACATCTCCTTTAGGCTTGACGTTCTCGATGAATTTTTCTGCTGCTAAGATATTAGCTCCAGCAGAGATACCTACGAATAGACCATGAGTCTTAGCTAATTCCTTTGCTCTCAACTTTGCCTCTTCAGTAGTTATAGTTTGAATATAATCTACATTGTCCATATCCACTAAGAATTTGCTGCCGTCTCCAATACCTTGAATTCCATGTAGTCCAGGTTCGCCGCCTGACATGACTGCACTTTCTGCAGGTTCTACCGCTACCATTTTCATGTTAGGGAATTGTGGCTTAATTCTTCTATAACATCCCATTAGAGTTCCACCAGTTCCAGTGCCAGTAACGAC
>CEUV01301087.1_pt1 | contig 15268 bp, 8 predicted proteins | sample 356401 | NCBI WGS metagenome assembly CEUV01 (sample SAMEA2622710, study PRJEB7988) | marine metagenome | isolation source: saline water (ENVO:00002010), including
CGCGCGCGCGAGACGCGGGCGTGTGACGGCGACCGCGCGCGCGCGCTTTTTGTCACCACTTTTTGACGGTTAGGCGAATCGCCGGCCGCGCGCGTCGGGGCGATGGACGACGAGGAGGAGGAAGACGACGGCGCGCGCGTCGATAACGATGGTTCGTCGTCGTCGGACGCCTCGGACGGAGGGCTCGGTGGGGAGGTCGGCGCGCGAGAGGCGCGGGATTTCTTTGATGCCGACGCCGATGCGCGAGACGAGGCGGCGCTCGTGCGCGCGATGGGGGGACCGAGCGCGGGCAAGACGGACGCGATGTTGAGTTGCCCGGGATGTTTCGCGCTCGTGTGTGCGCTGTGTCAGCGACACGAGCGGTTTGAGCAGTACAGGGCGGTGTTCGCGAGAAACGTCGAGGTGGACGAGACGAGCGCGTGGCGACCGAGCGACGATGTCAAGATGGAGGGAGTTGAGGGCGAGAACTCGGCATGCGATGAGCGGTACAGGGAGGTGACGTGCGAAACGTGTCGAACGGTGGTCGGAGTGATGGATGAGGACGAAGTGTATCATTTTTTTAACGTCTTCGCGAGCGCCGGATGACTGACGAGACACGTCGCGAGCGGGGACATCGTCTGCAGTCGTCCGCGCTGACGTCGGTGGTGAGCGACGCGTGGTGTTGACGATACGAAACGACTCGCGCGTCGATGAACGATGCGCGCGAACGTATTTTCGGAGACGTCGACGATTTTCGAGAGGATTTGGCTCCGGAGAGCGGGTCAACCGAGTTGACCGCCGAGCACGAAAAAAGGCCTCCGGACGTCGTGGGAGCGGATTCGACCGCGCTGCGAGTGAAAGATGTGTTATGGGATTGGTTTACGATTCAAGCGTGCGTAGCCGCCGGTCTCGTCGCCCTCACGGGATATTTCACATTTATATCCACCTCAACGTGGCGCAAGTGCACCGAGACGCTGAGCGTAGAGTTTAGAAACACAGCGGGACGCGAGGAGGTTGTGCGATCGTTTTTGCGGTGTACGTTCGGACGTGAACACGGTAAAGGGTATCGACCGTGGAAGATGGGAGACTTTTCAGTCTTGTTCGTGCGCATATCGACGTTGGCGTACTTTGGTGAGGTGATTTTCCATCAACTCAGCGCATGGCACGCGTCGAAACATCGTAAATGGCGAACAAAGCTCGCAGTACAATCGTTTGCGGGCTATTACATCGTCTATTTCGTGATGTTATGCATCTTGGGATACCATTCGCAGTATTCGCAGCTCGTGTGTATGTCGTGTTTTGGAGTGCTTTTTTACTGCGGCGCGACTTCCAAAGAATTCTGGTCCACAAAGGGGCTGAGCTGGATTTACACGTACGTTGTCCTGCTGTCCATCGTCGCTAAAACCTTCGTTGAAATTTTCATGATCGTCGCCGCCGATCCAAACGTCAGCGCAAAGCTGAAATTGGGATTGCGATTTATTTTGGTTCCCTTGTTTTGGGAATTCGTGTGCGCCATCGAACGTCACTACGCTCGATTGAATCCGTCTCCCGGTCCGTGTCTCCAGTTGCCTTATTTTGTCTCGTTCACGCTCCAACAAGCCTTCTTTTCGAGATACATCATGTTTCTTATCTCCGCTGGCGGTGCTGTGAAAAACATGGCCAACGTGCAGGCGGTTCTATCTTTGCACGAACTCATGATAAACGTGGTACAAAAGGATCGCGACATTTATCTCGTGAAATTGTTCTTGGGAAAGCAATCGGCAGATGCCATGCTCATATCTCGTAAACAACACGACATCGTCGCCCTGAACTCGATCGTATCGTCTTTCGCTGAAATATGCGCCGTCATCGTGATTTCGCTATATTTGTACGTCTTCAGAATGGCGAGCGTTGGAAACGAGAGCATCGTGGATTTGCGAGCGTACGGATCGCAAGCGGTCAACTTGATTGCGATCGAAGTTGTTCTTTCATTTTTCATCATGTACGTGCAACAGCGATTCCACGGAATACGCCATGGTGATGTGTTTCCACGAGGAAATTTTGTTGATCGCCGCGGCTGGTTTCGAATAAGCTACAAATTCGTCGTGTTCATGTGGATCACGGTCATGATGGCGCATAAAGTGACCATTTATCTCGTCGGCTCACAGTTTCACAAGTACCTCTGCCCGAGGATCAACGACGATGGCGACATATTTTCGTATCAGTGCACGACGGAGGATCTGAAGCTCGCTCCCGGCGGTTTTTACCTGAATCCCGACGCGTTTCTAATACAAATGTTCGACACACCCGTCGTTATGCGTGAATGAGTTACGGTGTAATTACAGCTAATGTTCGGAGACTGCCTCTAACGGTTCGTGTTCGGTCGGCGGTTGGGGCATCGAAAGCGATTCACTATTGTTGCGCGAATGCCCGCCTTCTTTCGGGCGGCTGGAAGAGGGGGCGTCAAACTGTTGTTCCGGTCCCCATACGTCGGCAAACGACAGCTTGCGTCTATGCTTGGGCGCCTTAATCTCCTCCGCGCGCACGGGCGCGATGCCTAAACTTTCAACGACGACGCCGTGTAAAGTACCCATACGTCGCGGAGACGAAAATTCAACCTCAACCTTCGGCTGCGCGTCCGAGTCTTCGCTTTCTGATTGGTGATCTCTCGCCTTTTTTCTGCGCGCATCTCTATCTTGCACCGCTTCGGCCAACGAAGGCGCGATGAAACGTCTGATGGTCACTCCGGCGATGTACGGCAAAATAGACATCAGAGCGACCGGCCAGAAACCAGCCCAGAATTTCAAATGTTGCGACGTAATCGGTAGGAAAGTCTTGTAGCTGTACGTCGAATAGTACACTTCGGTTTCACTCAGAGCTATGTTGAGTAAGAACCACAGAAGAAGCGAGCCCCAAATCACGACGTGATGGAACCACGTCCAGAAGTTGCACATCAACCCGAGCTGAATGTTGAGCGCGAATAAAATCGCGGAATACAACGTCGTGCCGATCTCCCACAATCCAAAGGGTTGGCCCTCCTTGGTATCAGCCTCGCCGCGATGCACGCCGTAGAAGACACCAAAGAAAGTGATGATCGCGACATAAATACCGTAGGCAAACCACGCCAAACGCCTTCTAGACGTGAATTGCGTGTTCGATTGCGTTTCCTTGTACAGCGCGGGAACTTCGAGCGCGCTCTTCGGGCGCACGTCTTGGTCAAGGATGCCCAACGCAAGAACCGGAAAGTTAGTGAAGAAGATGTTGAAAGAAGACATCAACCAATCGTTGTACACCGTCTGCCCACTCGCGTTGGTGAGTAAGTTGTAAATGAAAATGGTCAAACCGAACGCAATGTTCTTGAAAAAGAAGTATGTCACCATGCGAGCAATTCGCTTGTAGTTGTAGCGACCGTGCAGGAGGATGAGGCGCTCGAGGAATCGGAACTGCGCAAAGGCGAAGTCAGACGCCATCACGGCTTGCATACCTTCGGCCCCACTGATACCGACACCGATGTGCGCGGCCTGGATCATCCCGACATCATTCGCGCCGTCGCCAATGGCCAACGTGATGCGCCCAGAATCCTTCACGAGCGACGTCACGAGAGCCTTTTGCAGAGGAGACACTCGACAGCAGATGACCGCGCTGCACTTGGTTCCGAGCGACAAGAAACTCCCAGCGAGCTCCTTATCGAGCGCGAGCGTCAAAGACCGACCATCGATGACCATGCCAACTTCCGCGTCGAGTTGTTCCGCGGCTTGCGCGTCGACGAGGCCTGCTTCGATTTGTTGTTTCACCGATGCCATCGCCAGAGTTCTGAATGTTGCGCTATCAATCTCACCGTTATTTTCCTTCTTCACCAGTTCTTCGACGTTGATGACCCGAAGCTTCATCTGAGGCGTGATTAGCGAGCACGCTTGACCGATGTTGATGGCGGTGTCTTGCTTGTCGCCAGTGAGCACCCACACCGCGATGTTCGCCTTCATCAATTGCTCGATGGTTCTCGGCACGCCGACTTGGAGCTTGTCCTCGATCGCGGTCGCGCCCAAAAGCGTTAGGTCGCGCTCGATGAGTTCGTACACCTTCGCCAACTTGTCTTCGCGATTCTCGATCGCTTGACTCGCCTTCACAAACTTCTTGTTCCAGTGTTCGTACTCGTCTGTACCAACCTCGCGGCGAGCGAGGCACAGCGTGCGCAAACCGCACTTTGCCCACTCGTCCATGTGCTCCTGCGTGGAGTTCTTGAAGTCGTTACCGTTCGCTGACAAGCGTTCATAAATAACGTTATCGGCACCCTTCGTGAAGAGTAAGATTCTTCCGTCATCCTTGCTCTTGACGACGACGCTCATGCGTTTACGCGCCGAAGAAAATTCCAGCATGTTCAACACGTCGTACACGACGTCCTTCTTTCCAGGTCGGCCGTTGATGAACGCCTCCTCTTCGATCGTGACCGTTGAGGCGGTGCGTTTCTTGAAAAAGAATCCGAAACGTTTCGCCGCCACGACAAAAGCCAGTTCGTCGGGACTTTCGGCTTGATAGACGATTTCATCCGGCACGGGATTTCCTTCGGGAATGACTGACTGACAAATGGCGAGCACTCGGAAAAATCCGAGGCACAGATCGGCGTCGGAGCGTTTGCCCCACGCGCCGTTCTCGATTCGCTTATCTCGGAAGTTGAAAGAGGGTTCGATCGCGCCAGCGGTCTTTGGCGGCGCCGGCTTGCCAGCGCGTTGCAAAATAGCGCGTTCAATCTCCGTCACGCCTTCACCGTAGCTCACTCCACCGATGGAACACTTGAAGAACTCCATCGAGTTGCATGTCAAGGTCCCCGTCTTATCACTCAACACAGTGTGCACCATGCCGAGTTCTTCGTTGAGATTCGTCGTTCTGGCGAGCGCCGGAGTGTCCGTCTCGGCGTGATACATGGCGCGGTCTTTGTTCAAAAACACGAACCCTTGAAACACCTTGACGATCTCCAACGACACGTACAGTGAGATGGGAATGAGATAACCGTATAAGACGTAGGACGTGAAGAAAGACACTACGCCGACCATGACCTTGTTGTCCGGGTTGAACGTGATGTCTTGCAAGTCAACCTCCAAGTACCAGTGATTGTGCGAACTATTGGAGATCCACTGAGAACAGTAAATCGCTGACGCCGTGCTCATGACGAAGAGTGCGATCAGCATGGTGATGACAACCCCATCCATTTGTTTCTCCAAGTGTGAGCGCTTCGACGGCGTAGCCGTCGCATTCATCATCACTTTGGAGTCGTGACCGGTGTAGATGGCGATGCCAATGACCCACTCCGTGTTGCGAAGACTCGAACCCCGAAGCAACACATTCGACGGATTCAGCGAAACCTTTTTGGACTTTTTCACTAGCGGTGCTCCGATTCCCAAGTTGCCTGAATACGTGTAGAGCGAGTTGTTCGGGTGTTCGCACTCGATGTACGACTGTCCCGAGCACAACTTGGACAAGCCTTCGCGATCGAAGGTGACGCCATCGACTTCGACGGAACGCTTCGTTTTCAGGTTGGTCTCACCGTCCAGATTTTTCGTCTCTACGTAACACGTGTGCTCATCGTTCGACGAATCCAACATGACAATGTCGCACGGAAAAAACTCATCCCTCACCACGCGAACCACGTTGCCAACCTCCAAGCCTCGCCAGTCGCACTTTTCAAACGTCGTTCCATTAAATCTCTCCGCCGCCGACGTGTTCTGCTCGCGATCCTGCACGTGTCTCTTGTAATCCTCTATCGCTTCCTTACACAACGACACCCCGATCACCAACGTCAACGGCGTCCACGTCGTATACGGCTGGATCGGCGACACCGTATCGAAGAGCGAGATGATCGCCACCGACAAAAAGTACAGATTCGCCACTCGTCGAAACTGTTCGTACAGACCCTTTGGAAAAAACGTCGCCGGGTTATACTTCCCCGTGCTGATCGAGTTACTCTTGAATCGATACGCGATCGGCAGATCCTTCGTGTCGTTCGGTTTATCGGCGCCGATGACGAGCCGGCGCGACTCGGGCTCGGCGCGCCTCCCGCGCAATTTATCCATGACCGTGCGCGATCGCTCCATCTTCTTGTCCGACATGCTCATCGCGCGCGAGGGAATTCGCGGCGCTCCGCGCGCGTTCGTTTCCGGGCGCGCGACGCGTCTCTCGCGCGCGCGAGGACGCGATCGAGTCGACGGGTGCGCGAGGCCGTTGGCGACGATCGGCCGCGGGAGCGCTCGCGCCTCGGTCTCGCGGCGGTGCGCGGCGCGCGGCGGAGCGCTCGAGGGAGCGCGAGGGACACGAGTGGAGTCGCGCGCGAGGTCAACGCCCGTGCGCGCCCGCGGCGTGCGTCTGACGCGAGCGATGCGTCGGCACGCGGTCGGCCTAATTCTTCTCCGGAGCGCGTCGAATGGGTATGATTGAGTCGTGAACCGTCGATAGTCTCTCTTGGAGGAAAATGAATACGCGAATACAGATCACAACTCGAACGACTCTACGAGGGCGCGACCGTGCGTTTGAAACGGTTTAGGACGCGCGTGGATTACCCTGCGCGTCGAGGTTGATCCACTCGGAGTCACCGAGCGGCGCTTTCTCGGAGGAACCGACGACGGCGATGGCGGGCGGAACGCCGGCGAGATACTTTTTGGCGGCGGAGGCCAAATCCGCGGGCGAGCACGAGAGCAATCCGTCGCGGAACTTTTGACGCTCGGCTTCGGAGACGCCAGAGATGAAACCGGACTTGCCGCGAGCGCTCGGCGCGAGCGGGGCGTCGAGCTGCTTGAAGGCTCGAAGCTGCGCCTCTTCGAGTTCTTTCTTGGTGATGTTACCGCTCTGCGTCGCCCACTCGATGGATTTGGTAAACGTCTCGAGAGTCTCGGTCGTGTTCGGATCTCTGTACGAGTAGAAGGAGAAGAGCGATGACATGGGGTCGGAGGCGCAGCCACCGCCGTAGGCGCCGCCCTTTTCGCGAATCTCGCGGTGGAGGTATCCTGCGCTCAAGGCTTGCGCGAGCAAGAAGAGCGCCGGAGCGTCGGGGTGCGTGTACGGCAGAGCCGGAAGCGCGGCGGCGCAATAGTTCGTTTGACCCGGAACGGAAACGAACACTTTAGACAGCGCCGGCTTGAACGACTTCAGCTCCGTCTCCACGGTGTCCGCCTCGACCGGGCTCTCGGCGATGGGTTTGATTTCCGACAAGAACTTGGCGAATCGGCGCTCCGTCGCGTCGAAACTCTCCTTCTGGCACGCGATGCGACATCTTTGCACGCGCTCTGGTCGAAGGACGAAGGCAGCGATCTCGCTGAGAGCGGTTTCCAATTCATCGATCGCTTCCTCGTTGGATAAGCGCGAGACGAGACCGACGTGCGGCAAACCGCTCGTCTCATTGGACAATTTTGTCGTCGCGTTGATTTGCGCTCCGGCGAGACTTCTGGCGTATTGCATGCCCTGTTGTCCGACGGATGCACCGAGCGCGGCCGCGCGACGAGAAAGGAGTAACTTGACACGGTCCTCTTCGCCTCTCCACTTGGACGTCTGCAAGTCGGTGAGAATGTCAAACATCGCGTCCACATTGCGCTCGAGCGCGTGGCCGCTTATCGAAAGCGAGACTTGCGGCGTCGCCTTGCCGTCCACAGACGGTCGAACGACGGTGTCAACCTTGAATCCACCAGTGCGAAGCTTGATTTCCTCGGCCAAATCCTTGTACTTCATCTTCTCCGTACCGATTTGGTCGATGAAATCCGCGAACATGTCGACGTACTGCACAAGTCGTTGCGGAAGGCCGTCCATGTCAAAGTGCGTGCTGAAGTAGACGACCCCGTTCGTCGGTTGCTCGTCGTACTGAAGCGGTACGTTACCGGCAATCTTCATGCTCTTCGAGCCCCAGTGTTTGATTTCCTTTGGCACCGCTTCCGAGACGACGAGGGTGGGGAGGACGGATACGTCTTCCTTTTTATCTTGGTTCTCCTTGAGAACGAGTGCGTCGGCGACAATCTTCGCCTTTTGCTCCTCCGTCAACCTCTTTTCGATGCCCTTGAGCTTCTTCTTCTCCGCGTCGTCGAGCTTTTTGTCGTAATCAGCGTCCGTGCGCGCCGTGATCGTGAGGCGGTGCTTGTTATCCAAGAACCACTTCTTGATGAGCTTTTGCCAATACTGCGGATCGGCGTCGAGCGCGGCGTTGAGCTTGGCGGCGAGCTCTGGCGTTCGCAACGAGCGCAACGCGTCGCCGTCGTGTACCCACGTAGAAAAGGAGCCGAACCCCGTGTATAAACCAAACTGCGTCGTGACGACCGCGGCGTCGAGTTCAATTTGGTGCATCACCGCCTCGACGCGCTCGCGAGGGAAACCTTCACGAGAGATGCGCTCGAACACGTCCATGATGATCTTTTCAACCTTGGCCAAGTCCTTCTCGGCGACGTCCTTGACACCGACGGAATACGACGTCTCGCGTCTCGAACCGCCGTACCCGGTGCCCGGAGCGAACGCGCTGCCGAGTCTCGGTTCGAGGAGCGCCTCGTAAAAGTACGATTGCGGACCGCTCGTCAACAAATCGCTCGCGACGCTGAGGGCAAAGTTATCCAAAGAGATGGGATCGTCGATTTGGTTCACCATGAGCCACGCGATGGAAACGATCGATTGCTTCTCCTTGTCTGCGACGACGGCGTCCGCCGGTACGGTCACGTCCACTCGCTTCGGCGCTGTGAAACGTCGCTCGTCCTCGACGACGAGCTTACTCACGTCCAAGCGATCGAAACGACTGAGCGCGGAATCTTCAATCTGTTGCAGGGTGTCCTCGAGCGGTAAATCACCGTACGTGTAAAATTTGGCGTTCGACGGATGATAGTGCACCGCGTGGAACGCCTTCAACTGATCGTACGTGAGATCCGGAATGTTGATGGGATCGCCGCCGCTGTTCCAGTGGTACGTGCTCGTGGGGAACAAATGTTCACCGAGCGCTCTGCTGTAGCGAGAGGCCTGCGAACCCATCGCACCCTTCATCTCGTTGAACACGATACCCTTGTAAATCAAATCACTCGTCGGATCGTCCATCTTGGAGAACTCAAAGCGATGTCCCTCTTGCGAAAAGTCCATGGCGGCAATCTTCGGGAAAAACGCCGCGTCCAAGTACACGTCGAGCAAGTTTTTGTAATCCGTGCGATTCATCGTTGAAAACGGATAGCACGTAAAATCGCTCGCCGTCATCGCGTTCATAAAGGTGCTCAGCGATCGTCGCAACATGTTAAAGAACGGGTCCCGCACCGGAAACTTTTCGCTCCCGCACAAAACCGTGTGTTCCAACACGTGCGCTACACCCGTGGAATCTCTCGGCGTCGTGCGAAACGCGACGTTAAACCCAGAGTTAGAATCATCCGCGCCCACGTGCAGATGCTTCGCTCCCGTCTTGACGTGTTCCAACTCCACCGCCACGACGTCGTACGGCATCACTCGTCTCGTCGACACCACCTCGAACGCCCCTTTCGCCAACCTCGTCCCCGGTCGCAGCGCCTCCAGCTCCGCCAACGCCCTTTTCGCATCCTTCGCCCCGTTCACCATCGTCGCTCCGTTCGTCTGCGCGCGCATCGCCGCCTCGACCGCGCACACCGCCCCCACCCCGGCCGCGCTCCCGATCATCACCTCCCGACGCGTCGCGCCTCCGTCCGCCGCGCTCCGCCGCGTCGTCACCGCGCGTCCGCGTCCGCGCCCGCACGTCAATCCCCACGTCACTCGCGGGCTCGTCACCGTCCTCGCTCGAAGCATGCGACGACGCCCGCGCGGTGCTGTGACGACACGATGACGACATCCGAATGCCATCCATCCGATGACGACGTCGAATGGGATGCGACGGATGCGCGATGACGCGCGCGAATCGGACGGACGCGACGTCGGGGGAGACGAGACGACCGCGCGAGGCGAACGAAGGAATTTTTTGCGACCTCGTCGACGCGCGCGCGAGGAGCGCGCGCGCGGTCGAGGCGTGACGCATCGTTTCGAGCGTCTGTTGACGTTCCCGCGCGCGACCGCGAACGCGTGGGAACGGGAGAATGCGGCGCGTCATGCGCGCGTTGGCGAACGCGTCGGTGACGCGCGCGAGTGGGAATGCGTTCGTGACGACGCGGTCGACGGCGTCGGCGCGGGCGCGGGCGCGGGTGGCGATGAAGTCGAGCGTCGGGGCGCGGCGAGAGGGCGCGCGCGCGCGCGCGGGACGGTCGACGACGGCGCGGCGGGGTGTCGTCGCGACGGCGAGGGAGGAGGCGAGGGAGGAGGCGCTGGCGCGGATGGGGGTGGCGAGCGTGTGTCCGGGATGCGGGGTGGGATTGCAGAGCGAGGATAAGAACGCGCCGGGGTTTTTCGTGATGCCCAAAAAGGTTTTGGAGGCGGCGAGCGCGCGCGCCGAGGACGAGGACGAGGACGAGGGCGGGGAGGAGGCGTTTGAACTCGACGAAACGTTTGAATTCGGTGAGGATGACGACGATTTCGACGACGAGGACATCGACGAGACGTACGTGCCGCCCGGGTTTGAGCTGGCGGATGAAGAGAACGTGAGCGCGCTGAGCGCAGAGGAGGCGGAGGCACGGTTGGATGCGTTGAATTCGTTATTCGCGGACGAAGAGGACGAGGACGACGAGGCGACGAAGAGACGGGCGAAGAAGAAAAAGGGTCCGCCGGCGGTGGTGTGCGCTCGGTGCTTCGCGTTGAGAACGAGCGGACGGGTGAAGAACGAGGCGGTGGAGATTTTATTGCCGTCGTTTGATTTCTCTCGCGTCATCGGCGATCGATTCGAACGACTTACAACAAAAGGGAGCGCCGTGGTGTTACTCATGGTGGATTTGTTGGATTTCGACGGATCGTTTCCGGTCGACGCCATCGACGTCATCGAGCCGTATTCGGAGGAGGGCGTCGTCGACGTGCTCCTGGTGGCGAACAAGGTTGATTTGATGCCGGTACAGTGCACGCGCACGCGTCTGACGTCCTTCGTTCGACGTCGCGCGAAGGATTTCGGTCTGTCACGATGCGCGGGCGTGCACTTGGTCAGTGCCAAGGCGGGCATGGGTGTGCAAATTTTTGCCGACCAACTCGAAAAGTTGCTGGATAGGGGCAAAGAGGTGTACGTCGTCGGCGCCCAAAACGCCGGGAAGAGTTCTCTCATCAATCGTCTGAGCAAGCGTTACGGCGGTCCTGGTGAGGAAGACGGCGGTCCGATCGCGAGCCCGCTGCCCGGGACGACGCTCGGGATGGTGAAACTTCCGTCGCTCTTGCCCAACGGATCGGACGTGTACGACACGCCGGGATTGTTGCAGCCGTTTCAGCTGTCGTCTCGCTTAAACGGTGAAGAGATGAAGATTGTTTTACCGAACAAGCGCGTGACGCCGCGCACATATCGCATCGAGGTCGGAGGAACGATTCACATCGGCGGTTTGGCTCGCATCGACCTCTTGGAGTCTCCGCAGCGCACGCTCTACCTCACCGTGTGGGCGTCCAACAAAGTGCCCACGCACTACGCGCGATCATCCAAGGGCGCGGACGCTTTCCTCGAGAAGCACGGCGGTACGAAAATGACGCCGCCGGTCGGCGAACTTCGCATGCAACAGTTCGGTAAGTGGGGTTCGCGCATCGTCAACGTATACGGAGAGGATTGGAAGTCGTCGACGCGCGACATCTCGATCGCGGGTTTATGCTGGATCGGCGTCGGGTGCGATGGAAACGCGTCGTTTCGCGTGTGGACACACGAGGGCGTGCAAGTGGTCACGCGCGAGGCGTTAGTTCCGGACATGGATAAGAGCCTCATGTCGCCCGGCTTTTCGTTCGAAAACGTCGGCGGCGGTTCGTCCAACAAACGCCCCAACGACCGCGCGAACAGACAGCGAGGTCGCGGCGGCGGCGGCGGGCGCGGACGATCGAGATAGACGGTTTTTTAATTGTACAACACCACACATAGCTACTGTAGACGCGAGATAATTTAATACGGTCTCTTTCACTCGTCGCTCGTCGTCGTCTCACGCCGACGAGTCCCCGTCCTCTCCCTCGACCTCCTCGGCGTTCTTCTCCTTGAGTTTGTTCATGAGTTTGTCCGCCATCCTTTCCTTCCAATCTCCACCCTCGGCGGGTTCCGCCGTCTTCTTCACCTCGCGAACTTCGCCATCCTCTCCCATCTCCAGCTCGCGCTCCATGGATTTCGCCACCCCGAGCACGCTCTTCCCCATGATGGCAGCCGTGACCACATCCGCGAATACCAAAATCGCGCCCAATTTCCCAAATTTCGTCGCCGTCGCCGCCACGTCCACCGGTTCGCGCTCCTCTTCGGGTTCCTCCGTCGTTCCTCCGTCGCCTCTGCCCGCCGCCTCGGCCCGCTTCTTCGCCTCCGCCTCCGCCGACGCCGTCGCGCGTTCGTCCAACCACGCCGCCGACCCCGCGTCGTCGTCCCCGCTCGCCGACGCCTTGATAATCTCCACCAGATCGACGTCCTCATCGAACGTCGTCTTCAGTAACCAATCGATCGGCTGTCCCTCGGCTTCGGACGACGAGGGCGAGGAGACGCCGATGAGACCGAGTCCCGCGAGCGTCGCGGTGAGAGCATCGCGTCGACGCGCCCGCGGCGTCGCGCGCGCGGCGCACGCGCGAGATGAACGTTTCACGCGCGCGGACGCGCGAGAGGACGCGCGAGAGGCGACGTCGATCGCGCGGGACATGGCGCGAAGAGTATTGGCGCCAAAATCATTGTTTGTGGAGATGAAAAACTCAAATCGAATGATTACGGACGGTCGCGCGGCACACGGCGTCGCGTCGTCCGTCGCGTCGTCGACGCATGCGCACGAGCTTTGACGCGCGAACACCACACGCGCTCGCGGTCGCGCCGAGGACGAGCGCGCGAGGTGGACGAGCGCGCGCGGGTGCGTTTGAATCGTCGAAAGATTGTCCCGAATCCACCGTCATGGCGAGTCGGTGGGCGCTGCGCGCGATGCGCGGACGAGGACGCGTCGCGGTGGACGGCGATGGGATTTTTGGCGCGAGATCGGTGAAGACGGCGGCGAGCGGGTGGCCGGAGGGCGGACGAGGTGGGACGGATCCGAGAGGGAATTTTCAGCGAAACGCCGCCGACGCCGGCGCCGACGCGGGCGGCGAACAGAGACGACCGGCGGGGGCGAACGTGCAGTGGTTGCGAGGACAAGGTCAGGCGTCGACGAACGCGGGGACGAGATCGGCGCCGAGAGGTACGCCGATGGCACCGCCGCAACAGAGAGGACGTCCGAGCGTGCCGCCGCCGCCGCCGCGACAGCAGCAACAATCGCAGGCGAGACAAGGACACGGCGCACCGCCACCGCGACAACAACAACAGCAACAGCGTCAACAGGAGCCCGCCGACGCCGCCGCGAGTAATCCTGGACAATATTTCAGTACGCCGGCACCGGTGGTGCGTCGATCGAAACCCGACGCGGAGGGCGAGTACGCCGCCAAGGCGAGCACGGGACCGCCTGGCCTGCGAGACGCGTTGATGGATCACGGCATCGTGCTTCAGAGTTATACCCCCGGACAGCACCGAATCATCTGTCCGACGTGTAACGGTGGGTCCTCGGGCGAGCGTTCGCTCGCGGTGCACGTGGAGGACGACGGGAAGAGCGCGCAGTGGTGTTGCCATCGCGCCAACTGCGAGTGGTCGGGAGGGACGAGCACGGACGGTCGCTCTCGCGCGTCTCGAGGCACAGACAGCGCCGTCTCCAACAGACGAGTCGCGAAACCGAAACTTCCAGCGCCCGAGGATTTACAGCGCATCGGTCCGGGGGAGATGACGCCGGCTGCGGCCAAGTGGGCGGAGATGCTCAAGGCGCGCGGGATTTCGTTGGAAACCGCCGAACGCAACGGACTCGCCGTGCAGCACGTCTACTCGCCCGCGTCGGGCGGTTACGTCGACGCGCTGTGCTTTCCGTACATGCGCGACGGTGAATTGATCAACATCAAGTACCGCGGTCCGGATAAAACCTTTTGGCAAGTCAAGGATGCGGAGAAAATTTTGTACGGATTGGACGACGTCGTCGGCGAGGAGGAGGTGATTCTCGTCGAGGGCGAGATGGATAAACTCGCGTTGGAGGAGGCTGGGTTCAAAAACGTCGTGTCCGTTCCCGACGGTGCGCCGGGTAAAGTGCGCGACGGTCCGACGCCCGCGCCCGAGGAGGATAAAAAGTACGAGTACCTGTGGAATTGTCGCGCGCAGCTCGATTCCATCTCTCGCTTTGTCATCGCCGCCGATTCCGACGGACCTGGTCAGGCGTTATCCGAGGAGCTCGCGCGTCGTCTCGGCAAGGAGCGATGCTGGAAGGTGAGTTGGCCGGAGGGATGTAAAGATGCGAACGAGGCGCTGCAAAAAGAGGGCGTGGACACCGTGCGCGAGTGTCTGACCACGGCGGAAGGCTTTCCGCTTCGCGGCTTGTTTCGATTTTCCGAATTCGCGCCGGAGATCGAGGCGTACTTCAACATGTCCACCGCGAACGAGCTTCGAGGCGTCTCCACGGGGTGGAGAAACATCGATAACCACTATCGCATCGTCCCGGGCGAGCTCACCGTCGTGACCGGGGTGCCGAACAGCGGTAAATCCGAGTGGGTGGACGCGCTCATGTGCAACCTGGCGGTGCAACATGGATGGTCCTTTGCGTTGTGCTCGCTCGAGAACAAAGTGCACGAACACGCGCGAAAGTTGGTCGAAAAGTACGTCGGCGAACCGTGGTTTGAAGGTAAATATTCCAAGGCGCCGCGCATGAACCCGGACACGATGCGCACGGGCATGAAGTGGCTCAACGATCACTTTGTGCTCGTTCGACACGAGGACGACGAGCTTCCCAGCGTGGATTGGATTTTAGGATTAGCGCGCGCAGCCGTCTTGCGCCACGGCATTCGAGGCTTACTGATCGATCCGTACAACGAGCTCGATCACAAGCGCCCGACCGGACAGACGGAGACGGAATACGTCTCTCAAATGCTCACGCGAATCAAACGTTTCGCCCAGCACTACGACGTCCACGTCTGGTTCGTCGCCCACCCTCGACAATTGCACAACTGGAAGGGCGAGTGTCCCGGTCTGTACGACATCTCCGGTTCCGCTCACTTCATCAACAAGTGCGACAACGGCATCGTCGTCCACCGCAACCGCGACGAAAAGCTCGGTTCACTTCGCGAGGTTACCATCAACGTGCAAAAGGTGAGAAACAAAGTCGCCGGCTCCATCGGCGACCCGAAGCTCGAGTACCAAGTCTCTAACGGGCGATACGTGGACGTGTAGACGATCCACGACATCGACGCACAAACAAAAAGGAAAAAA